>Ga0129308_1003019_pt1 | contig 12988 bp, 11 predicted proteins | sample L827metagenome_FD_94440 | JGI IMG/M metagenome (GOLD analysis project Ga0129308, IMG submission 94440) | Ring-tailed lemur group fecal microbial communities from Wisconsin, USA - L827 metagenome | ecosystem: Host-associated > Mammals > Digestive system > Large intestine > Fecal | place: USA...
ATTCCACAATGTTGGATGGATGAAACTATTTATCGAAAACGATTAAGTAGCTATATTCAGGGAGAGGAACTAGATCAAAACGTGAAAAATATGCCGCATAGGGAAAATTTAGTCAGAAGTGATTTATTGCTGGAAGGACTGGATAAAGAGCTATTTGAGAAATTGACTGTAGTGGACGGAGATATCGCACCGTTATTTGAGAAAGATAAGCATAAAATTGCGATTTGTGTGAGAACAGATGATTATGGAAAAGTTGATAATTTAGCAATTTATCCGAAAGTGGGAGATACTCTGCCTGTGACTTATGTAGACGAATCTTCTTATATTGATACTCGAACAGGCAAAAAAATCGACGATACTACACCAGAGGAATTTATAAATAGTAAAATTGAGAAGAGTCATGATGTCAATTATACGGTCTGTGCACTTGTAGTATTGCCTTATTCTATGAGTTTTCGATTTGGTGGAATAGGATATGAGGCTATTTTGCCTGTAGAGAAACTTCGCTCAGATAGTAAGGCAAATATTTTTACAGAGTTCTACCTTTTTGATACTCCAGATGAACAGGCAGAGACGGAGGCGGAAAATTATCTCGCTGAGTTCACAGAGGGGGATTTATCTGAGATTATGTATGAGAGTAAAAAGCTAAAGCGAGAAGATTTTCAAAGTTTTCAGCACATGTTTTTATTACTTGGTGGTTTGCTCTGTTTTATCATTGGTTTAGTCGGAGTTTTAAATTTCTTTAACGCCATTATGACAGGAATTCTCTCTCGTCGCCATGAGTTTGCTGTATTGCAGTCCATTGGATTGACAAGTAAGCAGTTAAAGATAATGCTTATATATGAGGGATTATTCTATACTGTAGGTGCAGTGATTGTCTCTCTTTTACTTAGTTTTGTCGTTGGACCATTAGCTGGAAATTTGATGGAAAGTATGTTTTGGTTTTTCTCCTACCGCTTTACACTTGTTCCCGTTATTTTAGTTGCACCAGTGTTTGCGATACTGGGTATCGTAATTCCAGCAATTCTTTACCGTTCCACTGCAAAGCAGAGTGTGGTAGAGAGATTGAGAGAGGTGGCATAGGGACTGCTTGCTCGTTCTCTTAACGTTGAGAAATATTTGTATTAAGTAAAATAGAAAGACTTTTATTATGGAAAATTGTCATAATAGAAGTCTTTTTCTTTTTTATTTAAGTTAATTATATTAGGAAAATAGGGCGATTTGTTTAATATAACAAGGTTTAAGGATGCAAAAGGCGAAAACTGTTGACTTTTGTAGGAGGGAATCCGATAATTATTAATAGAAAACAGATAGGATATATTGATTTTATATCTATAGTACTGAGTGGAGGAAAAACGATGGAGAAGATATTAAGTCGTGGCGAGGCTTTAGAAAAACTTTTAAAAAGCTATGAGGCATATTTTGATATTGAAACATACGAAAAAGAGAAAGAAGAAGGAATTCCACTAAAGGCTCACTGTCGGTTATTTGTTCATTCTGAGAAGTATGTGCTTATAAAGAAGGCAAAGCTATGGGATGCAGATAGTAATGAATTTGTCTATATTTTTTCTCTTCCCCATCTCACAAAAGAATGGTATGAAAGATGTAAAAATTATGCATATGAAGAGGGAATGAAGTTAATTAATCCAAGACCTGGTCATATGTACAGCTATATTACTGCTGTTTTTTTATGTGATACCTGTACTGCCGAGGCGAAAAAGGCAGTTTGCAGATGTCGAATTTATAAAAGTTTTCGTTTTTCATGGTATGGCTGGATGGATTTTCACACAGCTGCTATCGTTTTAGAGCAGGGGGAGGTGCTGACGAATCGAAGCGGGCGTAATAATGCCAAATTCATGAAAAACCTATGTAGCATATGAAGAAAGAGAGGACAGAAAAATGAATGCAGTAGTGATTTTATTAGTAGGTATTGCTGTTTTAGTGGCGGGATATCTCTTCTACGGAAAATGGCTGTCAGAGCAGTGGGGTGTAGATCCAAACAAAATTACACCGTCACACGAGCTTGAGGATGGACAAGATTATGTTCCAGCTAAGGCACCAGTATTAATGGGACATCATTTCTCATCAATTGCAGGTGCGGGACCAATTAATGGTCCGATTCAGGCGGCTGTATTTGGATGGGTTCCGGTCATGCTCTGGGTATTGATTGGAGGCATTTTTATCGGCGGAGTACATGACTATGGTGCGCTGTTTGCGTCCGTGAGAAATAAGGGACAGTCTATCGGCGAGGTTATTGCGACCAGTATCGGCACGAGAGCTAAGAAGTTATTTCTTATCTTTTCTTATCTGACTTTAGTTTTAGTAGTAGCGGCGTTTGCATCTATTGTTGCCAGTACCTTTCAGGCGACCTACGATGAGAGCGGAGTCTTAGATAAGGCGGCAAGTGCGGCCAATGCTTCTACGGCTATGATTTCTATACTTTTTATTGTGGTTGCGATTATTTTTGGAATGATGGTATATCGAAGAAATGCCTCGTTGGCCGTATCTACAATTATTGGTGTTGTGGCGATTATCGCCTGTATGGCAATTGGATTAAATTGGCATCCGATTTATTTAAGTGGCAGTACTTGGATGGTAATTGTAGGTATTTATATCACTATTGCCTCGGTAACTCCAGTTTGGATTTTGCTGCAGCCTCGTGATTATTTGAGTTCCTTTTTACTTTACGGTATGATGATTGTTGCGGTTGTCGGCATTGTGGGAGCGCATCCATCACTTTCTATTCCAGCATTTACAGGCTTTGTAGATTCTGCACAGTTTGGATCTGGAGTTTCTCTTGGAAGTATTTTTCCAGCGCTCTTTGTCACAATTGCTTGCGGTGCTATTTCTGGATTTCACTCTTTAGTTGGATCTGGTACTACGGCAAAGCAGTTAAATAATGAGGCCGATGCCAAGCCAATCGCCTACGGCGGTATGTTAATTGAATGTGCGTTGGCATTAATTTCTCTCTGTGCAGTAGGATATATTTGGGAGGAGTATGTTCCAGGTGGAGTAACTACACCGACGGCTGTATTTGCCACTGGTATTTCTCGGATGTGTGCAACGATTCCAATGCTTTCTGGCGCTGAGCATATAATCTACTCTATGTTGATTTTGGCAGTATCAGCATTTTGTCTGACTTCACTTGACACAGCAACTCGTCTGGCGCGCTATATGTTTCAGGAGTTTTGGCTAGAATCAGGACAAACCTATAAAGATGTGCAGGGATTTAAGAAAACGGTGACGAATCCTTATGTAGCTACTATTATTACGGTAGTACTCGGTATTGCTCTTGGAATGACAGGATATGCAAAAATTTGGGCTTTATTTGGAGCCGCAAACCAGCTTTTAGCTGCCCTTGGTCTGTTGGCTGTTGCAGCTTGGCTTAGCAAGATGGGTAAAAATAATAAAATGTTTTTATTGCCGATGGCATTTATGCTCATTGTAACAGTAGTATCACTTTGTCAGACAATTCTTACAAATATAAAGGGTGTTATGGCTGGTACAGGTGAGACTGTATGGTGTGTAGTTCGTGCAGGTATCGGAACGCTGCTTGTAATTTTGGCGATTGTCTTGGCAGTAGAGGGAGTGCAGACAATTTCCAAGCAGTGGAAGAAATAGAAAAAATAAAAGAAAATTTACATAGAAAAGCAAGAAAAAGTTGCTGTCGCCATTCATTTTTGACAGCGGCTTTTTCTTGCTTTTACTGTGAAAGTCCCTGTCTGCATATTTTACAGACTAACCTGTATGACGCATTGATCTTTTCACATCCTAAAGGCAGTGGGTTTTTGCCTGTAAGAAACGAAAGAATTTTATTTATGAAAAGCTTTTGAAATTATTTTTCTGAGGCATATAAATCACTCATGAAGTCCCAAAATTTATCTCGATTTACCTTAAAAATAATATCGCAGCTTTGTAATCCCTTTGGAGCCTTTTTTTCATCCCAGCTAAGACATTGTGCGTATGCGTATCCTTTCTGTGTACAGATAGCGAGTTTTCTTCGATCTTGTCGCTCAATTAAATCGGGGCAGAGGTAGGATGCCACAACAATGGGATCCCAGCAATAGACAAGAGCTTCTTTTTGTCCATTTTCATAAATTGGAGCTAATTCATCTACAATGAGCTTTGTAATTTTAGTTGTATTTTTTGACTTATATCTGTCGTAGACATCCTTATCTTTTTGACATGTCACAGCAGCGTCATGTGGGACAGTTACTTGACTTTTCCAGTTTGCTCGAAGACAGATATCGGCAGCTTTTGGGTCATACCACCAGTTAATCTCAATTCCAGCCAAATCCTCGGCCTTGACATCAAATACACCTCCCATATAGACGATTCCAGCTGCGTCCTCCACAAAGGTCGGATCCTTTAAAATAGCATTTGCCACGTTAATGCAGCTGCCGACAGCCATAATTGTTACCTTTCCAGGGTATTTATGTACCTGCTCAATCATAAAATCGACAGCGTTTTTTTCCCTTGGAAGTGTATTTGCTTTTGGAAGTTTTGTATATGCAAGTTCGTTAGCTTTCTCGTAGGAGTCTATATATTGATCGAGGTAAGCGTATGCTCCGTAAAAATACATTTTTCCTATTGTATCAAACATTTCCTCAAGATTCCAAAAGCCTTCAAGTGGTATATCGCTTCCCATATATACAGGAATATCGGTTCTGTCGATATGTTCTAGTATGCTTAAAACATCGTAAGTGACGGGTGCTACAAGATGATTAGCACCGACTGTTGTCACGCCAAGTAAGTCAATATAGCCAAGCTCATCGGCTTTTAATAATCCAAAAAGAGCGTATGCATCGTCGCAAAGATAAACTAAATCCGTGTCAAAAATAATTTTATTGTCTTCTTTGTTTGTCACAATTCGATAGTTTTCCATTAAATTTTTCATGTTATTTCCTCCTTCTAATATGATAGTTGAAAATAATCTAATCTAGTTTTGGGATAGAAAGAAAATTTTTTGTATTAAATTTTTTTATAGTGAAGTTTAATTCGTCCTTCTTTTTCCAAATAAGCTAAGAATGCCTCGCATCCCTCCACAATATCGTCATAGGTGATATCGAAATTTCCCGTATACCAAGGGTCTGCAATATCTCTGCTTGAGTTTGCAAATTCTAATAATTTATATACTTTATGCTCAGGGTCTCGTTTTATGATTCTCATAATATTTCGAATATTCCAGTCATCCATTCCAATGAGATAGTCATATTGGTCATAATCCTTTTTTGTCATCTGAATGGCATATTTTCCCTTCGTGGAGATTCCAAATTCTGATAATTTTCTCCTTGTACCGTGATGAACAGGATTGCCGATTTCTTCTGTGCTTGTGGCAGCAGAAGCAATATAAAATTGATCGCTTAATCCTTGTTTTTTTACCATATCTTTTAATAAGAACTCCGCCATTGGGCTTCTGCAAATATTGCCGTGGCATATAAATAATATTTTTATCATGTTCTTAAAACTCCTTATATCTTTATTTTTTCTTTGTATTTAAGGGATTTTTACAATGTTCTATTTTCTTGTTGTTCATTATTCTTTTGCATATAAAGCATATTTCTCATATCTTGATGTAAATTTTTTAAACCTGTAAATTCAAATATTTAAGTTGCCTCTTTAAGACATATTATATCAGAATATCTTTCGAAAGTTCTAAAATAAAATTAAGAAGAACAGTTTTACGACGTATTCAGGTCGTGTAAGTCCATATTAGTGACATTTAGCTTTATGATTAGCTAAAGTCTTACCAGCTTTACTTTTTGCATTTTTGCTAGATGAATTGCTTGCTAAAGTTTTGTGAGAATAAATATGTCAAGGAAAAATTTCTTTGACTCACTGCCAAGTATTTAACTTGGCAGTTTTTCTATGTAAAGAGTTTCCTCTATACATCTTTCTTTTTGTTTTCCAAATACTCTGAAAAAGTATTTGCTGGCAATTTACGTTTTTTCTCCAACATTTTCTTCCAAATGTTGTTTCCGTCAGTTTCTGTTATTAGCCCTTTTCTCAAAGCTTTTACCAGAATCTGTCCTGTATCAATATGCTTTAAATTGTATTTTTGGATATATGGAGCAATATCTTTGTAGTTATTACTTGCAAGAATTCCATTGTATGTTTTAGCCAATGCTATTCCGCCCGCTTCACCGCGACCAATACTCTTTTGCCCCTTTTTACCACGTACAAGCGAAGTATACAATTTATATTCCTCAGTGCCTGTATCAATTGTTTTTATTGATGCATCTTTATTACTGATTAACATATCTGCTCGTTGTTTTATATGTGGGATACTTGGATTAGACAGTTCCTGATAAACTGGTTCTGGAAAAACAATTTTTCCGCCATAGAGCTCGTGTAAAATATTTGTATCATTAATCCACAAAAAAGCAGATATACAATCTGTGTCAAAAAATAAATTGTTAGTCATTCAGATTAGCTTCCTCCTCGTCAAAATTGTATACTATATCTGCTCTATACGCTTCTAGCAATAGTTCTTCTCTCTTTCCATTTGAAATAAGATCTTCTTTTGCCAGCTTTTCAACTTTTCGAATATATTCGCCTGTTGTAAAATACTGTTTACTTTTATCAGTTGGGAAATATAATTCTTTACCATACCCCAATTTGGCAGCTACTGTAGAAACTGTAATAGCTTTATATTCATCTGCAATATCATTGCTGAGCATATTATCACATACTAATCGATGGAGCATTGCTTGATGACTTACTTGAAAAAATTGTTCTGCATCAATTACTTTTTCAAGATCCCATTTTGATTTATCATGCTCATATTCTAACAATGCATCATATGGCATTAATAAATAACTCGCAAACTGATCTGCTTCACGTTCTGATTCAGATTTGTCACTATTCATATTCATATCACAAATTACTCGTTGCATATTTTCCTCGTACAATACGTGATACAATTCATGCGCTAGAGTAAATCTTTGCCTTCCATAAGATGTTGTTGAGTTTATACAGATAACAATATCTTCTTTTTCTTTTGTACACATACCACTTATTCGTGATGACATAGGATATTTAACTATCGTAATTTTCTTATCTTTCCATCCATTAACAATAGCAAAAATATCAATCGGGGAATATCCATCTTCATTCCACATTCTTCGTGTTCTTAATGCTAATGAATTTAATTGCTGAGTTGTTCTCATAAATATTAATCTCCTATCATTTCATTCATATAGCGAATGTTCATTATAATTTTATTGACCACTGCTATACTTTCTAAATCTTCCGTTTGGATTCCATTAGAGCGAAACGCAAAATTCAAAGGGATATATACATCATCTTCCCTCATCAAATATGCCTCCGAACATCCAAACAAACTACAAATTTTTTCAATCAGTGTAACATTTAGACTTCGTGTCCCATTCTCTAGTTTTGTAATCATAGATTGATCAACATCTAAATATTTTGCTAATTGCTCTTGAGTTATTTTACTTTCTTTCCTAAGTTGTTTTAAACGAATATTTTTTGTGTTGGTCTCCATTTTATATTCTCCTTTCAAAGAACACACTCATTGCTCACTTATATTATATGTCTATTCTGTCATATTTTCAAGTTGTTTTTGGATTATTTTTATGACATCATATTTTAGGCTATCTAAGATTTTATAGTAATCATGAATTATAAACCAAGCAAAAAAGGAGTCACAATGTGAACTCCCTTGCTTATATTTCATCATATCAGAACGTCTCTCAAAAGTTGTAAAATTCATTCTTTATATCCTGTAACACCAGTAAAATAAGGTTTTTTAGAAGAAACATAACCTACTTCCGTGGTAGATGAAAAGACTTTTACCATCTGTTTTTTAACCCCTTTCTTTTATGATTGATTGCTAAGTTTTGTCTTATTTTATGCGGTTTCTTGGATTTTTATCAGAGGATGCGCCTCTCTTTGGTAACAGAAATATTTATTTTACATTTTTTCACATAAACATTTATAAATGATACCCGCTATAATGTACTGTGTCACGGCAAGTCCAAATAAGATTATAACAATCCATGCATTCACTCGTACCAATGCTGCTATGGATGCTCCAATAAAGCAACCAATTGTTGTGATTTGAAAAGTCGTATATCCCGCCTGATGTCGAAGCTGTATATTTCGTTCGTCTTTCAAATTAATTGCCTGTTGTTTTTGTCTCTCACGAACAGCTTCTGCGTTTTCTGGACGAGAGTCCCGATATTGGCGAAGAAGTTGAACAATGCTGCTGGCTAGACAAGCAAATCCCATTGCAAACATCATTGACGAGTAATAATCAATGTTTGCGGTAATTCCTGTAATCATGAGAATAACTCCTATTACACTATATATTATGAGAAATATTATTTTATTTTTTTCATTGCTCGAACCCTCCTCATAAATAAAAAAGATTTATAAGTTGTAGCTTGTAAATCCTATTGTCTGATTTTATAAAAATAGATTAAGATTTTTGTAAAATTTAGTCTATTCGTCTATGGAAAATAAAACCAAGGCTCTCTCGCATAAAAATGGTGCAATTGGTAAATGATTTAAGAATAGAAACTTAATATTTAAAGTTTCCATGAAGGTAAGAAAAGAATAAGCGAGCTTATTTTTCATTTGATATGGAATGTAAATTTATACATGGAACTTTGAGAAGTGGAGGAAATCATTTATGGCACTGAATAAAGTGGAAATATGTGGAGTCAATACATCAAAGCTACCGCTATTAAAAAACGAGGAAAAAGAGGCACTTTTTGAGAAAATTGAGCAGGGAGATTTGGAAGCTAGAGAGCTATACATTAAGGGAAACTTGAGGTTAGTGTTAAGTGTGATTCAGCGCTTTTCATCGAGTAATGAAAATGCGGATGATTTATTTCAAGTGGGCTGTATCGGTCTGATGAAGGCGATTGATAACTTTGACCGAAGCTTAGATGTGAAATTTTCTACGTATGCAGTTCCGATGATTATCGGTGAGGTGAGAAGGTATCTGAGGGATAATAACTCGATTCGTGTGAGCAGATCTCTAAGAGATATTGCATATAAAGCAATCTCTGCGAAAGAAAATTTGTTAAAGAAAAATAATCAGGAACCGACCATAGAGGAGATTGCGAAGGAGATAGAGATAGATAAAGAGGAGATTATGTATGCTCTTGATGCAATCGCAAGCCCGATGTCTCTCTATGAGCCAGTATATCAGGAGGGAGGGGATACACTTTATATTATGGATCAGGTGAGTGACAAGAAAAATAAAGAAGAAAACTGGGTGGAAGAATTGTCGCTTCGCGAGGCGCTAGATAGACTCTCAGAGCGTGAGAATAAGATTATTAAGTTGCGATTTTTTGAGGGGAAGACACAGACGGAGGTGGCAGATGAGATAAGTATTTCACAGGCTCAGGTTAGTCGCCTTGAGAAAGCGGCGTTAAAAAATATGAGGGAGTTTTTGGTTGACGCATAGGGAATATAGTTTTAATATGTATACTTTTTAAAATAGGTAAAGTAGAATGTTTTTTGGGGAGGAGACGCCATCCGTCTAAAGACCGTTCTTTCCCTTTCCAACACGCTGCGTTCCCGCCATTTTTCGCTGCTCCGCCTATTTATGAGTTTCACGAAAGCAGCCAGCGTATATCGAAAAATCGTGGGAACGAACGTGTTTGTGCAGGAGATATCTGCTTACTCTCTCGGCGTCTCTTCCCATTGTTTCAAAATCTATATATTTTGACAACTATGTAATAGAGTATGCTTACATATACATAGTCTTTCGTGTCCTAGATTTCATCCGTCACTTCAGTGACATTTTTAATAACAGGTCCGACAATATCCGATATCTCAGAAGCGACAGGAGCGATAAGCTCAAGTGCCTCTTCTCTTGTAGCAGCGGCGGCAGTGATGCGAATTAAGCAGCCGTCCTCTTTTGCGTAAGTTGCCACGGTAGGATTTGTATAGTCCAAATATTTAGAAATTTTGTCCGCCACAGGAGCCTCTCCAATCTCGCTGCCAGGAGCCTCTCCAGGACCTTTTAGCTTAATGCCGAGAGAGACAAAAACACGGTCAGAAATTTTATTTAAAAATACTTCACAGCATTCCTTGAACATTGGCTTCATCTCAGAAGGTGGACCAGGGAGTAAGATTGCGGATTTTCCATCCTTTGCTAAGATAATTCCTGGCGCTGTTCCGTTGTGATTATGTAGGACAAGACAGTCTTCTGGTACATAAGCCTGCTTTTTAAGACTATCGCTGATTTCTTTTAGTCCAAAAGCAAAGCCGCGACATTCTACATTATCGTATACTTCTTGATTCCAGATAAGTTTTTTCCCAAAGTACTCAGCAACTAATTCTTTTGTCAGGTCATCTTTTGTAGGTCCAAGACCTCCACTTAAAATAACCATATCTGAGCGGGAAAATGCAATCTCAAGCGCTGATTTTAGGCGGTCTTTATTGTCTCCGACTGTCGTTTGATAATAAACATCGATTCCGATATGTGCCAATTTCTTTGATAAAAATTGCGCGTTTGTATTTAGAATATCTCCGAGCAATAATTCAGTTCCGACAGTAATAATCTCTGCTACCATAAAATTCACTCCTATTTTTTTATTTTTCAAAGGATATTGTTAAGCTTCACTAGAATATAATCCATTAATATATTAGTATAAATTTCAAAGGAAAATTTGTAAAGGGAAGATTTTGGTATAGTGTGAAAAATTGAAGTAGGATTTACGAAAGAAAATTATTTTTACTTAACATTTCTTTTGACTTATATTTGTGATAAAATGAATAGCGTAAATTTGGAATAGACATTTATTATTAAGAGATAGAATTTGTAGAAACTATAAAAAATAATTTAATTTAGGAAGGAGGACGGCACTTTTTCTACTATATAAAATATAGTGGGAAAAGTGCAAACGTTTATGAAAAAATTAGTGATTGCAGAAAAGCCCTCTGTGGCGCGGGATATTGGGAGAGTTCTCGGTTGTAAAAAGCAGACAAAAAGTTTTATAGAGGGAAATGCATATATTGTCACATGGGGACTTGGGCATCTTGTCACCCTGGCTGATCCAGAAGATTATAATACGGATTATAAAGAATGGCATATTGAGGATTTACCGATGATGCCAAAACAGATGAAGCTTGTCGTAATCAAGCAGACGAGGGCTCAGTTTAATGCGGTAAAAAGCTTGATTCATCGAAATGATATAAGTGAGATTATTATTGCGACAGACGCTGGACGAGAGGGAGAATTAGTTGCCAGATGGATTTTGGAAAAGGCAGGCAATAAAAAGCCGCTAAAGAGGCTTTGGATTTCTTCTGTGACGGATAAAGCAATCAAAGAAGGGTTTGCAAATCTAAAAGACGCCAAAGAATATGAACCTCTCTATGCGGCGGCAAAAGCGAGAGCTGAGGCGGATTGGCTTGTCGGAATGAATGCTACAAGAGCGCTTACATGTAAATATAATGCACAACTTTCATGCGGAAGAGTACAGACTCCGACGCTTGCGATGATTGCTAAGAGAGAAGAAGAAATTAAAACTTTTATACCAAAACCCTATTATGGATTGACAGCGAGAGCAAATGGAACGTTATTTATTTGGCAGGATGTGAAGACAAATAGTAGTTCTAGCTTCGACAAGAAAAAAATAGAAGAGATTGAAAAGAAGGTAAGGACAGAGGTTGGAGAGATTGTCGATGTGAAAAAGACGTCAAAGAAAACTTATCCAAAGGGACTTTATGATCTCACAACACTTCAGCGAGATGCCAATCAGTATTTTTCTTTTTCTGCGAAGCAGACATTAAATATTATGCAAAAACTTTACGAACAGCATAAGATTTTAACCTATCCAAGAACAGATTCTTGCTATATTAGTGAAGATATTGTAGATACATTGAAGGAACGTGTGAAAGCGGTAAGCGTCGGTCCGTATAAGCAGTATACAGGAGCGATTTTAAAGCAGCCGATTAAGGGAAATGCATCTTTTGTAAACGATAAAAAGGTATCGGACCACCACGCCATCATTCCGACAGAGCAGTCCCCAATCTTGTCAGACTTGTCAAATGAGGAGAGAAAAATTTATGATTTGGTCGTTCGAAGATTTCTCGCCGTTTTATATCCTCCATATGAATATGAACAGACGACAGTTACTCTAAAAATCTCAGATGAGATTTTTGTGGCAAGGGGAAAAGTGGAGAAAAAGAGAGGATTTTTGGAGGTGATAAAAGATAGAGAGGAGGAGATGGAGGGTAGTCTTCCTGAATACAAAGAAGGGCAAAAACTTTCTGATTTAACGATTACAAGAACTGAGGGAAAGACAAAGCCACCAGCTTACTTCACAGAGGCAACTTTACTTTTGGCTATGGAAAATCCTGTAAAATATTTAGAGCAGAGAGATAAAAATACAGTAAAAACTCTGCAGGAGACGGGCGGTCTTGGTACAGTTGCGACAAGAGCTGATATTATTGAAAAACTTTTTCATACGTATTTGATGGAAAAACAAGGTGATTCAATTAAGATTACGGGAAAGGCGAGACAGCTTTTAAAACTCGTTCCAGAGGATTTAAGAAAGCCAGAGCTTACAGCGAGCTGGGAGGCAAAATTATCGTTGATTGCCAAGGGAAAGATGAGGCAGAGAGATTTTTTAAAGGAAATTCGTAAGTATACAGAGGATATTACAAAGGAGATTAAGACAGCTGACGGTGTATTTCGACATGATAATTTGACAAATAAATCTTGTCCAAACTGCGGTAAGAAAATGCTTTCTGTGTCAAATAAAACGGGGAAACTTTTTGTTTGCCAAGATAGAGAGTGTGGATATAAGGAACGTATCTCAAAATTTACAAATGCTCGCTGTCCGCAATGTCATAAAAAAATGGAATTGATTGGAATGGGGGAGAAGCAGAGATTTGTCTGTGTATGTGGTCATAAAGAATCTATGCACGCTTTTGAGGAGAGAAGAAATAAGGAGGGAAAAGGGATATCCAAAAAAGATGTAGCTGCTTATATGAGAAAGCAAAA
>Ga0129308_1003020_pt1 | contig 12982 bp, 15 predicted proteins | sample L827metagenome_FD_94440 | JGI IMG/M metagenome (GOLD analysis project Ga0129308, IMG submission 94440) | Ring-tailed lemur group fecal microbial communities from Wisconsin, USA - L827 metagenome | ecosystem: Host-associated > Mammals > Digestive system > Large intestine > Fecal | place: USA...
AACACTTAAAATTTTAATCCCCTTATTTATTCCCCCATCCTCTTATTGTCTTGATTATTACTGGATTTTGTGGATCATCTTCTATCTTGCTTCTTATTCTTTTTATGTAGACACTTAAAGTATTGTCATTGACATCTTCTTTAGAAATATTCCATATTTCTTCTAAAAGCATATCTCTTGTCATAATTCTTCCTTGATTATAGAAGAATATAAGTAATAATTTGTATTCTAATGCTGATAAGTATAATTCTTCACCATTTTTTTCTACTTTTCCTACTGTTACATTCACAACAATATCTTTATATTTATATATTGTTTCATTTACAGTATATCTCCTTAAAACATTTTCTATTCTTGTTAGTAATACTCTTGGTTTATATGGTTTGGGAATGTAATCATCTGCTCCCATTGATAATCCAGTCACTTCGCTAAATTCATCATTGCTTGCAGTCAAAAAGATTATAGGAATATTTTTATAATTCTTGATTTCATTATATAAAGCAAAACCATGTCCTTGTTTTAAACTTAAATCTAAGAGTGCAATATCAATCGTTTTGCTTTCTATAATATTCATTGCTTTTCTTTGTCCATCAGCATGATAAACTATATAATTTTCTTGTTTTAAAATTGAAGTTAAATGTTTTACGATTGTTTCGTCATCTTCTACTAATAATAATTTAATCATATCATCACCATCTATCATTATACCTAAAATTGAATTATAAATCATTATAAATTCATTGAATGACGATATAATGACTCTTGTGTGACAATTTTGTCACTAAACAAAAAAATCATTAGAATTACGATCCAATGATTTCACAATAATTGAAGTTCTTCTAAAATATGAATTCCTTCTAATACCGCACCTGTATCACAAGTTTTTTCTAATTTATATTTGGCTGCCTTTTTTGCTGATTGATTAGCTTCCTTTGGAGCAAATGAGTAAGTAAATTTTTCTAACATATAACTATCATTTTCACCATCACCAAAAACAGCAACTTCATCTATTTTATAACCTTTATCTAAAACAACCTTTTCTAGCAAAATACCTTTATTTGATTGTTTACTGGTAATTTCAATATTATCGTCATAAGAAGAGGAAATATCAAGATGGTCATCATGTAATTGATTTTTTACATTAGAAATTGAACTATCTCCTAAATGACGAGCATCTATTTTTAATACTTTAATACCTTTGTTGATGATATCTTCTGGTGTTTTTTCATAATGAAAATCTCTTAAATATCCTTCTCTTGTTGTAAATGTTTTTTTAGGTATATCATCGCCATATTTAAATGATTTAAGCAACAATTTCATATGATAATCCCAAAATTCTTCTTTATCTACTAAAGAATATTTACCTTGATTTGTATGTATTGCAAGTAAATATCCATAGTTATGCAATATTTTAGTAATTCTTATGAAAGAGTCATTATCCATTGGATATATTTGATTAATACTGTTATCTTTATTTCGATACTGTGCTCCATTATTTAAAATAAGATCACATTTCAATTGATATTTTTCTAGAAAATCAATAACCATATTAATATCTCTTCCAGTAGCAATTATAAATTCTATTCCTTTATCAATACATTTTTTTAATGCTTTATATGTTTCTTCCTCAATTGTATCATCTTTCCTTATAAGTGTACCATCTAAATCACATACAATACATTTTATCATAAGTACATCCCCCTATATAGCTTATATAATAACATATTATATAATAAATTTATTTTCCAAATGAGAAAAAGCAATGATTTCTCATTGCTTACTTCCAAAAATTAGCTTTTCCATTTCCTAATTTAATAATTTTAAATTTTGCATTATTTGTTGAATTACTCTTAAAATACTTTTTACCTTTACCTTCACTGCCATTAAAAATATCAACTTTTCTACCCTTAATAGCTCCACCACGATCAACGACAATGGCTTTGATTTTCTTTGGTAAATTTAAATTATGATTTGTAATTTCAACGATTGTTCCAAAAGGAATTGATCTATCTGCAGCAATACAATAATACTTTTCCCCTTTATACTTTAAAAAAGGTGAATTAGAATTATTAACGCCTGTTTTTCCTGATAACTTAACTCCTGATGATGATTTACCACTACAACCAGCACAATCTCCACCATAAGTTGTTAATCTTCCTGTAAAAGTTGTTCCTTTAGCAATCTTATCGTATCTAATAATTTTATCTACTGGTTTTTTGATAACTTTTGAGTCTACAACTTTTTTAGAAACTTCTTTTCCATTAGCATAAGTCACTAAATATGTTTTTTTCACTTGTCCTTTTTTCCCATTTTGGACAACTGTTTCTCCCCATTTTTTAGTTCCTTTGCGTATTGTTTTGTAATTAAGACTTTCTACTTTTTCAATCTTTTTAGTAGAAACTCTTGTGATTTGAAGATAGTCATTTTCTTCAACAACTTCTTCTTTATCCATATTTAATTTATCTTTTGAATCTAATGTAACATCTAATTCATTTAATACATTTTTAACTTTATCTTGTTTAACAAGATAATTCTTTTTAGCATCTAATCCATCTTTGAATTGAATACTTACTGTTGGAACAAAATCATTAATTTTTTCAACTGCTCCTGTTGACACTGTTGCAAGCATAATCATTACATAAATGCAAGCAATAACAATCATTCCCTTAGTTCGGCTATTCGCCGAGGTAATTACCTCTTTTGCTTTTGTAAACATATTGTTTCCTCCTTATTTAATCCCAAACACTTCTTTGGCATTAAATGTTGTGATTCTAGCAACGTCTTCTATCTCCATTGATTTTAGCTTAGCTATTTCCTGGGCAATATACACAACATTTGCTGGCTCATTCAACTTTCCTCTAAATGGGTGAGGTGTTAAATAAGGACAGTCTGTTTCGATCAATAAATGATCAATACCAATAGTTTTTGCAACCTCCTTTGGTACTTTTGCATTCTTAAATGTCACTGGACCAGCAAGAGATATTTTAAATCCTATGTCAATATATCTTTTAGCCATTTCTACAGAGCCACTATAACAATGCATAATGCCATAATGCTTTGTTGCTTTTAAGATGTTATAAGTATCTTCATAAGCATCTCTAGCGTGGATAACGATTGGTTTATTATATTTTTTTGCAATTTCAATTTGCTTAATAAATACATCTTTTTGTTTATCTACTGGAACATCTTTCCAATAATAATCTAATCCAATCTCTCCAAGTGCAACAACTCGGTGATCTTGTAATAATGTTTCAATTTCCTTTAAATCTTCGTCTATTGTTTTTAAACAATCATTAGGACTTATTCCTACAGTCGCATAGATAAAAGGATACTCATGCGCTATTTGTACAGCTTTTTTAGAAGACTCTAAATCATACCCAGCAACAACAATATGAGAAACATTATTTTCTAACGCTCTTTTTATATATATGTTTCTTTGTTCAAATAATTCTGTGCTGTTCAAATGCGAATGTGTATTGAAAAACATATTTATCACCCTCAAGCACTATAACAAACTTTTAAACATTTGTCAAATTTCTAAACAAATTTATATGATATTTTTTTATTTTTTCTCATTATTTCTACATTTTTTTAATATTCATACCATATTTATTTGTATAATTAACAAATTTTTATCATAACAAATACACATTTATCACATAAATGTCTAACTCATATACCATATCAGAAGTATTGCCGAAATAAGATAATTTATAATCAAAAAGACAATTTTCTTGTTTTTTATATACTTACATACTATACTAAAAGTAGAAATATACAGCATAAAAGGAAATGAATATTTATGTGGTATGTAGGTTATATCGTTATCATAATAATCGTTTTAACACTTTTATTTAATATTATCTTATTCTTTAAGAAAGGTAGTGATGATGATCGAAATCAAAGAAAACAATATAAAGAGTACAAAGATAAACAACAGGAAGAAATGATTAAACAAGCAAATATGAGAAATTGGAATAATAGATTTTAAAGAGCCCATAAGGCTCTTTTTAATTGTTCAAGAATGATTTTTTACATGAAATGATTATCTATTCTCTTGTTATTGCATATTTTTAACAATAAAAGTATAAAAAAACTTCATATGAAACTGTACCCTGTAAAACAGTCAACGAAATAAAAAGGTATAAAATCATAAAAATATTTTTATTTAACCAACTCTGTTTTACAGGAAACAGTTTATATTTTTAGCATTATTTTTTTAATATTTTACAAAATTGGTTAAAAGTATTTTGTTCTTTTGTCTTATCAAAAACTGCAAAGATAATTTCTTTAAAGCAGTATATCCATTCTTCTTGATATAATAGTTCATACCAATATTTTGCTATTAATTGTGGATCATTACGAAAAACTCCACAGCCAAATGCTCCTAATATAATTCTATCATTATATTTAGAAAATACATTTAGTATCTTTCTCATTCTATTTTTCATGATCGTTTCACATTTTTCTTTATCTTCACCTTTAAATAATGCTGCTCCCATATTAACTGCTGGTGAAGTTAATACATCAGCATAAATAGGTTGAGTTAATAATTGATAAGCATCATTTCTAATATAAATAGTATTAGGTGTATAGATCATTCTATCACTATAACATTTTGTTTTTTTACTTTTATTATATTCATAATATTCTTGATCAAACTTTCTTTGTAAATTATATAAATTACTTCCATAACATAAAGTTTCTTCTTGTGCTAATGCACCATTCAAATATCCTCCACCGGGATGATAAGCTGATGCAAAATTTAATATTCCATAGTGATAAGATGAATAAATAAAAGTATCGATAACTGATTGATTAACAACTGTTATTGATGCAGGTTGTTTGTATTTCTTTTGTAAATTAATATCATGTTCAATAATAATGATTGCTTGATCGTATGATTTTCGGTTTTCTTCTTTTAGTTTTGTGTTAAATATGTCTAATGTTTCTTTTGCAATTTTTATTCTTTCATCTTTTTTCATAGTAACCTCTTGATTTGTTTTATTTGTTGTTTTGTTAATTTATTGTTTTGATTATTTATTCTTTTGATAAGTTCTTGTGCATTATTAATAATTTTTTTATCTTTACATTCTATAGATGAAGCATGATGAAAGTAAACACAGCCTTCAATATGTATATTGATATTATTATCCTTTAATATTGATGACAATATTTGTATTTGATTGTCGAGTTGCTTTATTGGATTTTTGACCTCTTTTACTTCTTTTTGTTTGATTTGTTTCCATTTTATATCCTCATTTTTTCCTTTTATATCACCTCGATAATTTTTAACTTCTACAATAAACAAACCATTTTCACTAATACATAAATAATCAATTTCACTATGTTTATTTTTATAATGAACAGGTATGTTTGCATATATTAATTGATTTGGAATAGTTTTTAATAATGTCTTGACTTCTTTTTCACCTTTAACTCCTGCATTAATGATCATATATTTTTTAAAGAATTGATATGATATGAAAGTCATAACAATGATAATTATTATTTTAATGCCTATAATGAGTTTTGTGACATTATCTTTATTTATAATGGTATCTATTATAAGTAACAATATACAAATAATTGTTAAAATATAAAGTAATAAATATTTGACATGATCTTTTTTTAATGAGTAGCCCTTTGTTTTAATTTTAGCCATAGAACCTCCTTAAGAAAAAAAGATGTATTTCTACATCTTTTAGAAATTATATTCTTTAAATACATCACTTACTGGTAAGTCGTTTTCAATATTTTCAATAGTATGTGCTAATAAATCAGCAACTGTTACTTGAACTAATTTATCAAATTTCTTTTCCTCAGGAATAGCAATTGTATCTGTAATAACAACTTCTTTAGCACAACTATCTTGTAATCTTTGACTTGCTGGTCCTGATAATACACCATGTGTACAAGCGATATATACATCTTTAGCTCCTTTTTCTTTTAATACTTGAGCACCTGCACAAATTGTACCAGCTGTATCGATCATATCATCAATTAAAATACAGTTTTTACCTTGAACATCTCCAATAATTCCCATAACTTCAGCAACGTTAGGTTTAGGTCTTCTTTTATCGATGATAGCGATTGGACAATCCAATCTTTCAGATAATTTTCTAGCACGAGTCGCACCACCATGATCAGGTGAAACAACACAAATATCATCAATATTCTTATCAGCAAAATATTTATAAAGTAATGGCAAAGCTTCCATTTCATCAACTGGAATATCAAAGAAACCTTGAATTTGTCTTGCGTGTAAATCTACTGTAACAACTCTATCAACACCTGCAACTGATAATAAATCAGCAACTAAACGAGAAGTAATAGGTTGTCTAGGTTTTGCTTTTCTATCTTGTCTAGCGTAACCAAAATATGGAATAACTGCTGTAATTTCTCTAGCAGAAGCTCTTTTTAAAGCATCAGTTAATACCAAGATTTCCATTAAGTTTTCAGTAACTGGATTTGATGTAGATTGTACGATATAAACATCTTTACCTCTTACTGATTCATCGATTTCTACTAAGATTTCACCATCAGCAAAATGATGTACTCTTGATTGACCTAATTCTGTACCTAAAGTCTTTGCGATTGATTTTGCTAAATCTTGACTAGCTGATAAAGCAAATACTGTAATTTTGTTCTTCATACCTTACCCCTTATTTTTTCTTTTGTAATTCTTCAAATTTTTTCATGCGTTGTTCTTCTAAAACTTTACTATAACCTTCTTTGTTAACTTGTCTTGCTCTTGCAATACCCATTGCATCTTCTTCAACATCTTTTGTAATTGTTGAACCTGCTGCAATAAAAGCATTTTTCTTAACTGTTACAGGAGCAACTAAGTTAGTGTTGCAACCAATAAATGCATTATCCTCAATTTTTGTTAATGACTTATTCTTTCCATCATAGTTAACACTAATTGTACCACAACCAATATTAACATTTTCACCAACTTCTGCATCTCCTATATAAGTTAAATGAGCAGCTTTACTTCCTTTACCAAAGTCAGCTTTTTTCATTTCTACGAAATTCCCCATATGAACATTTTCATGAATATGACAATGTGTTCTAAGTCTTGCATAAGGTCCAATATCAGTTCCACTTTCAATAATAGAATCACTGATAACTGAGAATTTAATTTCTACGTTATCTTTAATTGTGACATTATCAAATTCACAATATGGTCCAATATGACAATGAGCACCGATAACTGTCTTACCTTTAATAATACAACCTGGTTCTATTGTTGTTTCTTCACCAATAACAACATCTCTACCAATATGCGTATTATTAATATCAATAATATTAACCCCATTTAATAAATGTTCTTTATTAATTCTTAATTTAAGCATTTCTGTAGCTTCAGCTAATTGTACACGATCATTGATTCCACCAACTTCATTGAAATCTTCGATTTTGTAAGCATCTACTTTTAAACCATCATCATTCATAATACCAATGACATCAGTAATATAATACTCATTTTGAGCATTATGATTTGTAACTTTTTTCAAAGCATTAAATAAAGCTTGATTATCAAAGCAATATTCTCCAACATTCATTTCTGTAATATGACTTTGAGTTTCTAATAAATCCTTAAATTCAACAATTCCTGTCACTTGTGTATCTTCTTTAATAATTCTACCAAAAGGTAAAGATAAATCACAATCACAACTCATGACAGTTCCTTGATTATTGTTCTCTCTGTGATAATCAATTAATCCTTGAAGAGTTTCCTTTCTAATCAATGGAGCATCACCATTTAAAACAATAGTTGTTCCTTCTTTATCTTTTAATAAATCATAAGCTTGTAATACAGCGTGTCCAGTTCCTAATTGCTGATCTTGATGAACAAAAGTTACACCATCAACAATATCTTTCACTTGTTGAGCTTCGTGACCAACAACAACGATTGTTTCATCAACACCCATAGCTTTCAATTCATCTACAACATGATTGATCATTGGTTTATATAAAACTTCATGAACAACCTTTGGCTTATTAGACTTCATACGAGTCCCTTTACCAGCCGCTAAAACAATTGCATAGATTTTCATTATTCATTCTCCTTTATATCGCCCTTATTCTAGCAAAATTTCAGCTAAAAAAAAAGGGGTAAGTCAAAATACCTTAACCTTTTTTTAATATTTTTGTCTTTCTTACAAAATAATATTTATTTTTAAAATAATTATAACTCAAATCAACTATTTCTTTATCTTGAGTCAAGCCAAAAACACATGATCCACTTCCTGACATCAATGCTCCATCAAATTTCCATTTTTTTAAATCTTTTTTAATTTCTTCTATTTCTGGAACCATTTTTATTGAAGGTGCTTCTAAAGTATTTGCTAAACTATCAACTACTTTTTGATAATCGTTATTTTCTATGCCTTCTTTCATTTCATTAATATTAGGGTGAATAGCATGAGGAATATCTAATGATTTAAAAGACTTCGCCGTTGAAACACCCTTCTTAGGTTTAACCAATAACATATAGCAATCAAAATCACTATCTATAAATTCTAGCTTTTCACCTATTCCTTTAACAACAGCCATTTTTTGATAAACACAAAAAGGAATATCTGCTCCAACCTCTTTACCTATTTCAGCAAGTTTTTGATAACTTAAATGAAGATGAAACATTCTATTCATGGCCTTTAGTACAGCTGCTCCATCAGCACTACCTCCTGCAAGTCCTGCTTGTGTTGGAATATGTTTATAAATATGAATTTTAACTCCCTTATTAATTTCATATCTATCAATCAATATTTTTGCAACCTTATACATAATATTTCTTTCATCTGTCGGCATTTTATAGCTATTGCTTGTAATTTCAATACCTTCATCTATTTCTTCAATATAAATTAAATCATGCAACTCAATGGGTGCCATCACCATCTCTAGATCATGATAACCATCTTCTCTTTTTCTTACGACATCTAGCGCTAAATTGACCTTTGCATATGCTCTTATCTTCATACTATCCTCCTAATGGAAATATCCTTCTTGCAACCCCTTTGGTATCTATACCTCCCATTCCTCCTTGTTTATGGGACGTACTTTCAATAATCCTTTCAATATCCACATAATTTTTAACATTCTCACTCGCAATTAAACTCGCAATATAGACTGGATCCAAGGCGTGTATATTTAATCTTTTGGGACTCGATGCAAAATTAGCACCTGATACAAGTAACATCTCATAATAAGATTGACAAGCCCCTGCAATAATAATTAACGAATCTTTATCATCTTCATATAATCTTGCTTTTTTAATAGCTTCTACATAATCTAATGAATGTTGATAATTATGAATATCTTGTTTATCTTTATTTTTCCTTAAAGCATCATGTCCAGTAATCACTAATATTTGTGGTTTATGCTTTTCAAGTAAAGGGATAATTCTATCTTTCATTTCATTTTCTTTAACATAATAACAATCTGCTCTCATAGATAATTCTTTATATTTCTTTTCACATAATTTTAAATACTTTTCATCACCATCTAAATGTAATATTTTCCCTTTTAACATAGGTTCATTTTTAATCGAAAAATCTTCTTCTCTTTGCGTTAATTCACATAATTCTAAATCTTCTAATTCACTATCAGCAATCAACCTTAACTCAATACCTCTTAAATAATACACATCATCTTTAATATCTATAATTTCAAAAATAATATCTTTGTTATATTTCTTTCTAACAACATAATCTCCTATTTTCATCATATCACCATAATATGATATGCATTTATAAATATTTTGATAATCTCTTATAATCCTCTATATCTAATTGTTCTGCTCTTTTTTTCTCATCAATAAAACATTGATTTAAAATATCTTTTGTTTTTTCTTTGAATAATGGTTTAAGATTATTATAGATTGTTTTTCTTTTTTGTTGAAATGAAGTTTCTATAATAGTATATAGTTCTTTTGAACAGGTTTCATTCATTTTTATATGAATAATAGCACTGTCAACATGGGGAGCAGGCATAAAAACATTTTTTGATACAGTAAAACAATAATCTATAGTTCCTATAGCATCTATTAATAATGTTAAAGGACTTTTATTTTTATGATCTGTTAATTTTAAAGCAACTTCTTTTTGAACCATCGCTGTTAAAGAATTGATCGTTGTATCTGATTTCAATATTTTTTCTATGATTTCACTTGTAATATAATAAGGCAAATTCGTTACTACACTTATTTTTTTATACGTTTTCTTTAATTCCTTAATAACTTGATTGAAATTGACTGTTAAAAAATCTTTAAATATAATTTCAATATTATCAAACTCATTTAATGACTCATCTAATACATCTTGTAATCTTTCATCTATTTCATAACAAATGACTCTATTTGCTTTATATGAAAGATATTCAGTTAAAGCTCCTATTCCTGGTCCTATTTCAATAACACAAGTTTCTTTATCTATTTTTGCACTATCTACTATCTTCTTGATTGTATTTGTATCTATTAAAAAATTTTGTCCATATTTTTTTGATGCTTGTAATTGATATTTGTTTAATAAATAAACTGTATTTGATTTTTTAGAAATATCTTTCATATTCTCACCTGTATTCATTATACAAAAACAATCTATCTATGTCAAAATCAGTTCTTTTCGTTTCTATCATAGTTGACAATTATCTATCAAAAATCACTTAAAATGTGACAATATGTATAAATACGACCTAAAGTCGCAATAATTTATATACCTTTATATTAGGTGATATGAATGAAAACAACGATTGGTGAAAGATTATTAAATCTTAGAAAACAAAGAAAATTAACTCAAACAGATGTAGAAGAACTCACAAGAATCGATCATACAACGATTTCCGCTTATGAAACAAATAAAAGGAAACCTAGTGTTGATAATCTTATTGCTTTAGCAAGGCTTTATAAAGTCAGCACTGACTATATATTAGGTAATTCTGATAGACGTTTCGTAGATACAACTAATACAGAAGAAATGGGATATTATAAAATTTTAGCTATTTTAGATAAGTATTCAAAGAGGTAGGTATAATGAGATTAATTATTGATTATTTATGTGATAAGTTTGATTCTAGTGAATTTGATAGAGATATTTTACAGTATGGTTTAGAGGTTTTGTTTTATAATATTTTAACTATTACTATTTTATTTATTTTAACTTTTTTGTTTAGAAATTTATTTTTTGGTTTTATTTTTATTCCTATTTTTGCTTTTTTAAGAATTTTAATAGGTGGTTTTCATTGTAAGACTGTTTATGGCTGTACTTCATTGATGATTACTATTTATTGTGCTATTAATATTGTTAATGGTTTTGATATTTATTTAAATATTTTAAAATATCTTTCTATTATATTAATATTATTATTGTTTTCTATTAAACAATGTGAAAAGAATACGCTTCATTTAAAGAATTATGATATTTATTATAAGTATGTATTGATTATTGTATTCACTTGTTTGTATTTTATTTTTCTTCATTCAAAAGCCTTTTATCCAATATTTTCTGCTTTATTAGTTGTTGAACTCATGTATTATGCGAATGTTATTAAAGAAAGACGTGCAAAAGATTAGCTTTTCATGTCTTTTCTTTTATATCACCTTATTTTTCTTTTTGTCTATTTTGTGCTATGATATGAAAGTGAGGTGAAAGATATGAAAAAGAAAACTATTATTGAAACTTTATTAGTTGGAGGTATTGCTTATTTAGCAACTGGTGTTGCTGCAATTGATTATGCTTGTAAGAAAAGAGTTATAAAGAAAGAAGAAGAGAAACCTCTCAATGAACGTATTCAAGCAATTTTACCTTGGTTAGAACAACAAACTTTTTTAGATTATGAAGTAAATTCTTTGGATAATTTAAAATTAAAAGCAAAGCTTTTAAAGGCTGATCAGCCAAGTCATAAAGTGTTGATTGCGGTTCATGGTTATCGTGGTTATAATTTTAAACAATATGCATTATATTTGCAATTTTATCATAACTTAGGTTTTCATATTTTATTGCCTAATAATAGAGCTCATGGTGATAGTGAAGGGACTTATATTGGTTTTGGCTGGTTAGATCGTTTGGATATTAAACAATGGATAAAAAAGATGAAGGAAGAATTTGGTGATGATATTCAAATTGTTCTTCATGGTATTTCTATGGGAAGTGCTACTGTTTTAATGGCTAGTGGTGATGATGATTTAGATGATAGTGTTAAATGTATTATTTCTGATTGTGGTTTTACAAGCGTTAATGATGAGCTAAAGTATAAATTAGATCAAATACATATTCCTACTCATTTAGTTTTATCAGCTGCAAATTTATTAAGTGAAAAGAGAGCTGGTTATAAGTTCAAAGATGCTTCTACTTTAAAGCAAGTCGAAAAATCTCATACACCAACATTATTTATTCATGGTGATAAAGATACTTATGTACCTACTTATATGGTCTATAAATTGTATAATGCTTGTCCTGCTCCAAAGGATTTATTGATTGTTGAAGGTGCAGGTCATGCAGAAAGTTATTTTGTTAATCAAAAACTTTGTGAAAAAACTATATCTCATTTCATTGATAAATATGTAAAATAAATAGTATTTTAAAAGGAGTTTTGATCAAATAAGACTTTTACTTGATAACAGGTAATTAAAAATCTCTCGTTCATAATTACCTTAAAATAAGTAATGATCTTTAGTGATTGAACTCCTTTTTATAAATATTATGTTAATCATTCATATTCATTTGATTAATCAATGTAGTATGTTAAACTAAAAATAATGAAACTATAAGAGGAATTGTGATTACTGAAATAGCTGTTGTAATAAATACAGCCTTCGCTGCTAGTTCTACATCTCCATCATATTCCATTGCAAATATAACTGCACTATTAGCAACTGGCATTGCAATATTAATCAAAGTTACTCCAAGTATTAATTGATTATCAATAAAATGATTTAATATTGGATATGATAAGGCTGGTATAATCATTTGTTTAATGA
>Ga0129308_1003027_pt1 | contig 12948 bp, 14 predicted proteins | sample L827metagenome_FD_94440 | JGI IMG/M metagenome (GOLD analysis project Ga0129308, IMG submission 94440) | Ring-tailed lemur group fecal microbial communities from Wisconsin, USA - L827 metagenome | ecosystem: Host-associated > Mammals > Digestive system > Large intestine > Fecal | place: USA...
AGAACCTCTCTCGCCAGTACATCTTCAATAAAAGCCATTTCGTTTCCCATCCTTTCTCTATACCTTTTCCTTACGATCCCTTACCGAACAGTTCCAAACATTCCCAAAAGCCTCCGAAGCTCTCTCAAAGCCCCGGAAAGCCCTTATCCTTCAGCCCATACGTCTCCGATGGACGCGCCTCCGGCCGGGCCCGCCGGTCCGCCCCGGCGCGCTTTTAAAAATTCACGATCCGGATAAAGTCCTCCGGCTTGAGACTGGCGCCGCCCACCAGGGCGCCGTCGATCTCCTCCATGTTCATGATCTCTTCCGCATTGTCCGGCTTCACGCTGCCGCCGTACTGGATCACTACTTCTTCAGAGATCTCGTCCCCATAGATATCCTCCAGTACCTTGCGGATATAGCCGCACATCTCGTTGGCCTGCTCCGGCGTGGCTGTCCTGCCCGTGCCGATTGCCCACACGGGCTCATAGGCGATGACCAGCGATTTGATCTGATCCGGGCTCAGTCCCTTCACCGCAGCTTCCGTCTGCGCCTTCACTACCTGGGGAGCCTTTCCGGCGTCTCTCTGCTCAAGGACCTCGCCCACGCAGAGGATGGGGATGATCCCGTGTTCAAAGGCTTTGCGGAGCTTTTTATTTACGGTCTCGTCCGTCTCCGCAAAATACTGCCGGCGCTCGGAATGACCGATGATACAGTAATCCACGCCGATCTCCTCCAGCATGCCGGCGGAGATCTCGCCCGTAAACGCTCCGCTCTCCTCGAAGTGCATATTCTGAGCGCCCAGCTTCACGCCGCTGGTCCCGAAGGCTTCTTTCAGGGCCGCAAGCTGTGTGAAAGGCGCGCAGACGGCCACGTTCACGTCGGACTTTTCATAGAGCGCGAGAAACTCTCCCGCGAAAGCCCGGGCCTCCGACGTGTTCTTGAACATTTTCCAGTTCCCTGCGATGAATGGTTTACGCATTTTGTCCTCCTCTATTTATCCATCAATACCGCCACTCCCGGCAGCTCTTTTCCTTCCAGAAATTCCAGAGAAGCGCCGCCTCCGGTGGAGATGTGCGTCATTTTGTCCTCCAGCCCGAACTGTTTCACCGCAGCGGCGGAATCCCCGCCGCCGATGATCGTCACCCCGCTGCTGGCGGCCATGGCCTCCGCCACCGCTCTCGTTCCCTTCGCGAAATTCTCCATCTCAAAGACGCCTACAGGGCCGTTCCAGATAATGGTCTTCGCCTTGGCGATCTCGTCGCAGAACAGTCGGATGCTCTTGTCTCCGATGTCCAGTCCCTGCATGTCGGCAGGCATTTTATCCCTGTCGCAGACGAAGTTTTCCGTGTCGTTTTTAAATTCCTTTGCCACTCTGACGTCCACGGGCAGGATCAGATCTACGCCCTTTTCCCTGGCCTTTTCCAAAAGTCCCGCGGCCAGATCCGTCTTATCCGCCTCCAGAATGGAGGTCCCTACCTCCAGGCCCATGGATTTATAGAAGGTGTAGGCCATACCGCCGCCGATGATCAGACTGTCTACCTTTTCCAGCAGGCTTTCGATGACGGTGATCTTATCGCTGACCTTGGCTCCGCCCATAATGGCCAGGAAGGGACGCTGGGGAGCTTCCACCGCTTCGTCCAGAAATTTCAGCTCCTTCTCGATCAGAAAGCCCGATACCGCCGGCAGAAACGCCGCGATGCCCGCCGTAGAAGAATGGGCCCTGTGAGCCGTTCCGAACGCATCGTTCACAAAGATCTCGGCCAGTTCCGCCAGCTCTCTGGAAAAACCTTCGCCGTTCTTCGTCTCTTCCTTTCTGAACCGCACGTTTTCCAGAAGCATGACCTGCCCCGGCTCCAGCGCTTTGGCCGCTGCCCTGACCTGGTCGTTCACCACTTCCGGGACGCTCTCGAAGATCACCGGTTTTCCCAGCAGGCAGCCAAGGCGGTCCGCCACCGGCTTCAGGCTGTACTTGGGATCCGGCTGGCCGTCCGGTCTGCCCAGATGGGACATGAGTATGATCTTGGCCTGATTGTCGATCAAATACCGGATCGTCGGCAGCGCCGAGGTGATGCGGATATCGTCGGTAATATTGCGGTCCGCGTCCAGCGGCACGTTAAAATCACATCTGACGATAACGGTCTTCTGTTTCACGTCGATGTCTCTGACTGTCTTTTTCATAATAAACCTCCCTAAACTAACTCTCCAACGCAAGAAAGGCCGGCTGAGACATTTGTATTTTCACCGTCCGTCCGCGCGACCTCCCTGTACATTCTGTTATTAATACCGCTTCCTCTTTGAGGAAGACGGAACATTCATCTCATCCCGATATTTCGCCACTGTGCGCCGGGAAATATCGATCCCCCGCTCCGCCAGGATCTCGACCATGGCCTGGTCGCTCTTGGGCGCCTTGGGATCCTCGTGATCCACGATCTCTTTGATGATCGTCTTAATGCTCTCCGACGCGATGCCCTCGCCGGTGCTGCCTGAGACTCCGCTGGTGAAAAAAAACTTGATCTCAAACACGCCCCGGGGACTCTGCATATACTTTCCGTTGATGGAACGGCTGACCGTGGATTCGTGGATCCCCACCTCGTCCGCGATCTGCTTCAGCGTCAGAGTTTTCAGATACTTCGGCCCGTAGTCGAAGAAATCCGCCTGATATTTGACCACGGCGCTGACCACGTTGTAGATGGTCTGCCGCCGCTGCTCGATGCTTTTGATCAGCCACAGGGCGGAATTCAGCCTCCCTGTCAGGAATTTTGAGATATTGGACTCTTTATCCGCTTCGATGAGCACCTTCTGGTAATAGGGGCTCAGCGTCAGTCTCGGGGTGCTGCTCTCATTCACCATGACCACGTACTGACCGTCCACCTTTTCCACCGTCACATCCGGAATGATGTAACGCGTCTCCGATGCGGAGCCGAACTGCCGGCCCGGCTTGGGCTCCAGAGAACGGATCAGGTCGCAGATCTCCTGGGCTTCCTTCACCGTGATATTCATCGCCCTGGCAATGCTGCTCAGGCGGTTGTTTGCCAGATCCTCCAGATGATGATCCACTACCTCCAGCACGACCTCGTCGTCCCGGCCGCTGTGGACCAGCTGGATCTTCAGACATTCCCTGAGGTCCCGCGCCCCTACGCCGGTGGGGTCGAAACCCTGAATGATCTGCAGGACCTCCTCCGCCTTTTCCGGGGAGATGCCAAACTGCTTCGCCATCTCAGGAAGGGATTGAGTCAGATACCCGTTTTCATCCAACGCCTCGATCATGTAGATGGCGATCTGTCTGCAGCTTCGCTTCATGGTCACGAACTGCAGCTGGAACATCAGGTGTTCGGTGAGCGTAATATCGGAGCTGACCACCTGCTCGTAGGAATAATCGTTCTGATTGGGATCGTACTGCCACTGCTTATAGCTGATATCGTCGTACTCTCTCTCTTTGAAATGCTCCGCCCAGTCGAAGGGCTCGTCGGGCTTTTCCTTATTCGATTCCAGCTTGTTGGCGTATTTTTCCTCGAAGCTTTCCTCCGACTTCGTATTATCATACTTTTCTTCAAACTTATCTTCGTACTTTTCGCCGTCTGAGGAACTCTGCTCTCCCTGTCCGCCGCTGTCGATATCCAGGATCGGATTCGTCAAAAGCTGTTCTTCTACATAGTTTTCCAGTTCCTGTGTGTTAAACTGCAGGATCTGGATCGCCTGGATCAACTCCGGCGTCATAACCAGTTTTTGTGATTGTTCGATTGTCAAATCATAACCAAGTCTCATAATCCTCGCCTCTCTGAACAATTGTCACTGCAGCACTCAAACACTAAGAGTAATTATAACACATTTTTGCCCACATCGAAAGCAGAATTCATTCGTGGAATTTAATATTTGTCGTTGTCGATCACATAGAAGCAGATGCGCCGCATGTAGTCCACCACTCGTTCCATGTGGCCCACCATATCCAGAAACAGCACGCCGGAACCGGGATTGCAGACTCCCTGATTCAGCCGTTCCACATGGGACTCCCGCAGGGTCTCCTCCATGTTGCCCAGCTTGATCTCCGCGGACAGAAGGCGGTTGGCCTTCTGCGCATCGCCGTTCCTGATGGTTGGGATCAACCCTTCCGCCACATTCATGATGAGCTCCTGGAGATCCGTCAGCTCCTTCTTTGCGTCCTCGCTCAGATGGATGCCGTTCTTCTTCTTAAAGGTAGCCAGCTTGGAGATGGTAAAAGCGGCGTCGCTGATCCGCTCCACGTCTCCCGTGACCCCCAGCATCAGATTGAGGCTCCTGTGCTGCGCTTCGGAGATATTTCTCCGGGACAGCTTCACCAGATAGACCTCGATCTCTTTCTGCATGCGGATCACGTTGCTCTCTTCCTCCTCCACCCGCGTCACATATTTTTCCGCCCCTGTGAGTACCGCTTTGCAGCTGCAGTCGAACAGCTCCAGAGAAAGTTCCGCCATCACGGCGATCTCGTTATTGGTCTGAGCCAGCGCCAGTCCCGGCGTCTCCAGCATCCGCACGTCCAGGCTGGACGTGTCCGCTTTGACCTCCTGTTTTCTGGCGGGAACGATTTTTCCCGACAGTCCCACCAGCCTGCCCACCAGCGGCAGACAGATGACGGCCGTGCCCAGGTTGAACAGCGTGTGGGCGTTGGCGATCTGCCTGCCCACGTTGACCGGAGACAGGAAAAACAGCAATTCCTCGAACCAGCCCCGGAAAAACAGTACCACCAGCACTGCGCCGAAGGTGTTGAACAGCAGGTGGATCACCGCCGCCCTCTTTCCCGTGCGGGTGGCGCCTCTGGCCGCCAGAACGGCCGTCAGGCACTTTCCGATATTGATCCCCAGGATCAGGGCCAGTCCCGCGTCCAGGTTCAGAAGACCTCTGGCCGACATGGCGATCATGATCCCCGTGATGACGCTGCTGCTTCTGAGCACCGCCGTCAGCAGGAATCCCACCAGGATGATGAGAATAAAACCGCCCTGGGAAAGATCTTCACTCCAGCGTATAAAATGCTGCACGGAAGGATATTGGAGCAGCGGCAGCAGAGCGGACTCGATGAAGATCATCCCCACGAACATTATGCCCGCTCCCACAAAAATTCCAGCTAATTCTTCGATTTTTTTGCTTTTGGTATATTTCCAGAAAAAAACTGCCACGCCTACGATGCAGGGTGCCAGCAGTTCAACGCGAAACGCCAGCAGCTGAGCCGTCACCGTGGTTCCGATGTTGGCCCCCATGATGACTCCCGCAGCCTGGACCAGCGACATCATGCCCGCGTTAACCAGACCCACCACCATGACTGTGGTCGCCGTGCTTTTCTGATTGATCATCGTCACGATCATACCCGCAAAAATGCTTTTCAGCGTGCTCTTTCTGGACATTTCCAGCAGCCGCAGGGTCTTTCCTTCCGTGACGAGCTCAAGGGAATCTTTCATCACTTCGATTCCGTAAAGAAGCAGACCGGATCCCCCCAGGATCTGAAACGCTATGAGCAGATTTGCAAACGACATTTGACTCATTCCTTCTTTCTTGCTATTTCAGCTATTCCAGATCAGGAAACCCCGCCTGACGCAGAGCTTCAAACAAAATAATATTTACCGAGTTGGCCAGATTCAGTGAGCGCAGCCTGGTGTCCGCGCTCATGGGGATCCGAACGGTCCGTTCCTGATGGGCCTGTACAAAGTCCCGGGGAAGTCCCGCCGTCTCTCTGCCGAACAGGATCATGCACTCGTCCTCATAACGCACATCCGTGTATTTCCGGGTGCCCTTCGTGGTGGCCAGATAGATCTCCCTGTCCCCGTACTGTTCCATAAACGCTTCCAGGCTCTCGTGTACTTCCAGCTTTACAAAGGGCCAGTAATCCAGCCCCGCACGCTTCAGCTGCCTGTCCTCGATGGAAAAGCCCAGGGGCCTGACCAGATGGAGCACGCTGCCGGTGGCCGCGCAGGACCGGGCGATATTTCCGGTATTGGGCGGGATCTCCGGCTCCACCAACACGATGTGAAATGCCATGTCAAACTTCCTTTCTATCTGTGCGCCTGTCACGCGCCTGACGCGCCTGTCTCCTGCGCCGGCCTTACGGCCAGACCCACGGATGCGCGCGCCTGTTTCTTCCTCTTCTCAACAGGACGCCTGTCCGCCGCCCTTTCATTCTCTAATGTAATCATAACACAGAATGTCCGGATGCGTGAACAAAATCGGCCTGTGCCAGTGTCAGACGCTATTATAATAAATTTTTGCAACTTTAGGAAGACATTTTTTCAAGAATATTATATAATGTACCTACTATTGAATTTTTGCCTTCGCCTGTACATCTTTCGTCTGAAGGCAGTGAAAAAATCTCGGAGGTCAGATACAAATGAATAAACAGAAGATAAAGATCGGTATGCTGGGCTTTGGCACTGTAGGCGGCGGCACTTACCGCATGCTTGCCAGCAACGGCAAGATCATTGAAGACAGCACCGGCGTGGAATTGGAGATCGCCAGGATCCTCGTCCGGGACAAGTCCCGTAAAAGAGATGTGGACGCCCCTGCAGAGCTGTTCACGGAAGATCCCGACGACATCCTGAAAAATCCGGATATCGACGTGGTCGTGGAAGTGATGGGCGGACTTCAGCCGGCCACGGACTATATCGCTGAGGCGATCCGGTCGAAAAAACACGTGGTGACGGCCAACAAAGCGGTCATAGCCAAGGACGGACCCGGCCTGACGGATCTGGCTGTCCAAAATAAAGTCATTCTCCGCTACGAAGCCAGCGTGGGCGGCGGCATCCCCATTTTGAACGCCCTCTCCACCTCTCTGCAGGCCAATGAGTTTACGGAGGTCACCGGCATCGTCAACGGAACCACCAACTACATTCTGTCTCAGATGACAGACAACGATATGAGTTATGAGGACGCCCTGAAGGACGCACAGGCCAGAGGCTTTGCGGAAGCCGACCCCACCGCTGACGTGGAAGGCTACGACGCCGTCAACAAACTGTCCATTCTGATCTCCACCGCTTTCGGCGTGCGCGTGGCTCCGGAAGATATTCCGCGGGAAGGCATCACCAATATTACAAAGGAAGACATCGGTTTCGCCACCCAGTTTGGATATAAGATCAAACTTCTGGCCCAGGCCAGAAGATACCGCTCTACCCTGGAATGCCACGTGCAGCCGGCCATGGTGCCCATGGGCCATCCTCTGGCCACGGTAAACAACGAGTTCAACGCTGTGTTTGCCAAAGGAAACGCGGTGGACGACGTCATGCTGTACGGCAAAGGCGCGGGAGCCATGCCCACGGCCAGCGCTGTTGTGGGCGACCTCTTCGAGATCGCCAGAGCTTACGCCACCGGCACCACGGAGCAGAGCATTCCCACCGCAGTCAACGACAATACCAGTCTCACCTTTGACGGGGAGGGACAAAACATGTATTACGTAAACCTGATCGCCGAGGATATGCCCGGCGTTCTGGGAACCATCGCCACCACCTTCGGCAACTACGGCATCGGCATCGACACCTTCCTGCAGCGCAGCAGAGGCAGAAAGACCGGCCGCCACGTGCCCCTGATCTACATCCTCCACGAAGTCACCCGCGACCGCCTGAACGAGGCGCTGGAGGAGATCGTGAAGTTTACCTTTGTAAAGGAAGTAAAAAGCATCATCAGCGTGGCCTGTCTCGACTGAGTCCGGACCAAGGGACGGAACCACCGGCCCGGCCGCGCCCAGAACGTTTGACTGCGCCCAGAACGTTTGACTGCGCCCAGAACGTTTGACTGCGCCCAGAACGTTTGGCTGCGCCCAGAACGTTTGGCTGCGCCCAGAACGTTTGGCCGCGCCCAGAACGTTTGGCTGCGCCCAGAACGTTTGCCTGCGCCCAGAACGTTTGGCCGCGGCAGAGCCTTGTTAACAAATGAATTAAAGGAGCTAATAAGAAATGAGTTTATACGAACAGTGGCAGGAGCTTATCGGAAACCAGACCGAAGCCACCTTCCCCGAATTCTGGGAAAAGTACAGTTCTACAGAAAAAAACATCTACAGCGCCGTTCTGGACGATTACCAGACCCCTGTAAAGGGGAGCTTCCGGGAGCTGGCTGAGAAATACGAAGCGGACCCCGTGATCTTCATGGGCTTCCTGGACGGGATCAACAGCAGCATCGAGACAGAGCAGGATCTTGCTGAAATGTCGGAGGATTCCCCCGTGGAACTGGTCATCGACATGGAAAAGCTGTACTTCAACATGCTGTCCGCCGGCGCAGATTACCTCTACGGCCTGCCCCAGTGGGAGACCATCCTCACCGCCGAGAAGCGCCAGGAGATCGAAAAGGCGTACAAGCGTTCCAAGACCGTGGTCAAAGAAAAAGAACCCGGCAGAAACGACCCCTGCCCCTGCGGCAGCGGAAAGAAATACAAAAAGTGCTGCGGAAAAGATAAATAGATCGGCCTTGCCCCTATGCAAAAGAGAGACCGAAGACGTGAAGCGTCTTCGGTCTCTCTTTTTTACTATTTATTACTATGCAATGCGGATCATCAGCCGGCCGGAAACAACATTGGGACTCATTTTTTCTTTTTGGCTCCTATCAACACCTGAAAAAGAAAAAAACAGCGGATATCACAGGCATTTTCATCACTCGCCTTGTCGTTTTGTGTCGTTTTTTTCTTTGTCAAACGATTCTGTGTTGAATACGGAAAAATATTTTCTATATTTTTACTGAAAGGTATATTGTGACCATTTATTTTTCGTTTTTGGTCGTCTTTTGCCGGCAAAAAGAAAAAATCCAGGAAAGGATCCATAGATCCATCCACACAGCCATAGGGCTATAGGGCCACACGGCTATAGGGCCACACAGCCATAGGGCCACACGGCTATAGGGCCACACAGCCATAGGGCCACACGGCTATAGGGCTATACGGCCATCCGGCGCATACGCCGTGCGATGCGCCGGGCGGGACGCGCAGCGCAGGATGAGACTGGATTAGGAATCCGTGTGGGCCATCGTGCTGTCGACGTGATGCGGCAGGCGGGACCCGCAGGAACCTCTCGGTATCCTTAAGAACCGGGAGGGATCACCGTAGCCTCTCCGTCCACCACAACGACCCCCTCCTGATTCAGACAGGTCGTCTTCAGTGTGACGCGGTTTTTCCTCTCGTCTTTTCCCACCACCTCCACTACCGCTGTGATCGTATCCTCAAAGTGTACGGGGCGCAGAAATGTTACCTCCTGCCGCAGGTATATGGTCCCTTTGCCCGGCAGTTCCGTTCCCAGAACCGTGGAGATCAGGCTGGCCGAAAGCATGCCGTGGGCGATCCGCTTTTTGAATACCGTATCTTTTGCATACTCGGTATTCAGATGGGCCGGATTGGTATCCCCGGTGACCCCCGCGAACAGATAAACGTCGCACTCGCTTATGGTTTTGGAAAACCGGGCCTTCTGGCCGATCTTCAATTGATCCATGGTGTAACTCATACAGTCTTCACTCCCCTCTGTATGGATGATGGATATGCCGGAGACCCGTCCGGTTTTCGGACAGGACAGTTCATAGGTCCGCCCCAAAGCCGGACGGCTCATCGAGCCGCCGCGATGGCGTCCATGGCCGCGGCCACGGCGGATGTTTTGCCCAGCACCACAAGACAGGTCATGTGCTGGGGACAGCTGCCGTTTAGTTCGCAGGCGGTCACATCCGCTGTCTTTTCCGCGATGTCGCCTGCGACGATTATCTCAAGGACAGAGCCCTGGCAGACCCCTATGGATTCGACGCCGCCATTGTTCAGCGCATCCCGCGCCGACTTATCGGAGATCCGTCTGGTTATCATTGATAAGACCGCCTCAGAGGGCCGGTGTATCGCAGCGAATTTCATTTTCATCCTCTTTTCCCGACCCTGCGGGCCCTCCATCCAGCTTTGCGATGTAGGCGAGAAGCTCTCCGATCCCCGCCCCATCCGTGTTGGAGACTTCAAACACCCGCTCCGCCCCGGCGGAGAACAGCGCGTCCGCCGCAGATTCGATCTGTCTTCTGTCTGCGAGATCGATCTTCGCCACAACGCCTATGACTCTGGCGTTGAACATGGACGCCTGGCCGGGAGAATACCACCGCTCTCCGCTGGCCGCGTCCTGTACGAAAACGATCACGTCAGCGTCGCAGGCGGTCACCGTGAGCGCCGACAGATACTGTCTGTTTTCCATGTATTCTCCGGGCGTGTCGATCACCGCGTCGTCAAACTCTACGGCCTGTGTTTTTCTGTAGCGCAGCTGCTCTCCCCTCATCCTCTGTATCAGGGAGGTCTTGCCAGAGGCCACAGGCCCCATCATCATCAGTCGTTTCATAGGATCACGTCCGCGTTATGTTTGTCTGGGCAAATCCCATCTGAGCGCACAATACATCCAGGACGCCGCTCAGCGCCGCCTCCACGCTGGTGACGTCGCCGCACACCACCAGAGAACCGGAAAACCGGTCCACGAAGACCAGCTGCACGTTTCCCGCCTTCGTGGCGATGTCCGCGGCGATAATAGCGCCCTCGGCAGGCGTGATGGTAAGGATGCCCAGCGCGCTCTCCCGATCCGTGGCCGCTCCCAGCTTTTTATACAGCGTCGGGTCCGGATTGGCGATCAAATGGGCCAGCGTCACCTGCTTTCCCGGCACAAACTCCTGTATGATCCTCTGTTTTTCCTGAATTTCCATCCTCTCACCCCGTTTCAGTAAAGTGATTTCAACAGTTCGGCGTCGGGGCCGGGGATGACCGCGCTGTGGATCAGCATGCCCCCGGCGTTCTCCTCTGTGATCCCCGCCCTGACGGCTTCCTCCACGGCGGAAACCGTTCCCGTCAGCGTTACATAGGACTTGCCTCCGATCCCGATCCCCATCCTCACCTCGATCAAATGGACGTCAGCCGCCTTGGCCGCCGCGTCCGCCGCGTAAATCGCCGCCGTCACGCTGAAGAATTCCATCACGCCGAGAGCGCCTTCGAGAGATACTTCGGTGGACATGGCCATGGCCCGGATCACATCCTCATGGATGCTCGGGATCAGGGTGCTGTCCACGATGTTTTCTTTTCCCGCTTCCGCGGCCGCTTTCATGGCGGCCTCCACCGCCGAGGTATATCCTCTGAACAGGAAGTAAAACTTTCCCGGACAGCCCGCGTGACAGGAGATCACCTCAATATCAGATGTTTTCAAAGCCGTGTCCGCGGCTTCATAGCCCCTGGCAATGCTGTTTAATTCCATAAATCCGATCGCATTCATGTTCAACCTCATCCCCTGATTCTAATGACGTCAGATACTTCCACTACGGTCCCTTCGATGCTGGCGTGGAGATTCGATCCCAGAGCGCCGGCGGGAATGGAGGCGATGAGCGTACCGGGTGAGACCCTGTCGCCGGCCGCCACCACCGGCTGGGGAAGCACGCCCGGACCCTGCCTCAAAGCGATGGCCACTTCCTCCGGTCTGATCTCAATGAGGGCATCCTCCTTGGGTCCGCCGTAATCCGCCGTTCCCACCCTGCGGCTTATCCTGCCTGTGGGAACCTTTCTCCACTCTCTGTCAGGCAGCGGGACCGTGGTCTCCTTCCCGCTCCGCCGGATCCCTCGCCTGGCCATTTCCTCCTTCAGGAAGGCGTTTAATTTGCTGGGCTCAAGCCCCATGGGACAGGCGTATGCCGTGCACACCCCGCACAGGGAACAGAGAGAAGCGTTCCTGACGGGCCCGTCGCTCTCCAACAGCTGGTCCAGATCCTCGGAAAAGGCTGCGGCCCGCATGATGCGATGGGGTTCCAGGGGATGACCCAGCAAATGCCTCGGGCACAGCATGGTGCAGTAGCTGCATTGGATGCAGGCCGAACGCGCTCTCTTCTTCAGCGCCTCCAGATCCATATCCCCTTTATACCCTTCCATAAACCCGCCCTTTGGCAGGACCAGTATCCCCGAGGTGGTCTTTGTTACCCTGCCGTTTTCTGCATCGCAGGCTATCTTTTTTCCCATCATCGGTCCGCCCGAGACGACGAAACAGTCGTCCGCCGCAGCGCCGCCCGCCGCCTCGACGCATTCCGAAACGGAGGTCCCCAGCGGCGCCCTTATGACGGCGGGGCTGTTGACCGCGCCGGCCACGGTGATATATTTCATGATAAACGGTTCTTCCTTCATGGCGTCGAAGGCGGCCGCAAGGGTGGCCACGTTGGATACCACCACGCCCACGTCCAGGGGGATCCCGCCGCAGGGAACCGTCTTTCCCGTCACCTCGTATACGATCACCTGCTCGTCTCCCGCTGGATAGAAACTGTCCATCCTGTGGATCCTGACCGCCGCGCCCGCCGTCTCCACCGCTTTCTCAAGAGCGGCGATCTCTTTTCCGTAGGCTCTCTTGACGGCGATGACGGCGTTCTGCGCGCCGATCATCTCCGCCGCCTGGCGGCAGGCGTATACGATATCGTCCGCCCTGTTTCTCATCAGATATTGATCCGTCTGCAGCAGGGGCTCGCACTCCACCGCGTTTACGATAAACCAGTCCGCCTTCGCGTTCCACTTTATATGCGTTGGAAAGCCGGCTCCGCCGCATCCTGTCACGCCGGCTTTCTCCACCAGTTCAAGAAGATTCATGCGTCAACCTCCGCCTCGTTTCCCATTTCATTTTTCGGCATCTCAATGGAATCGACGATTCCCACAATGGAAGCGTCGATGGGAGCGCCCTCCTTACCGGAGGCATATCTGGCCGTGCTTCCCGTGACGACCAGGACCTTCTCGCCGATCCCCGCTCCCACGTAGTCCGCCGCGACCATGGTCTCCTCTGCATTTCCGTAGAGCGGCGCGACGATCATCAGCTTCGCTCCGGAAAGCTTCGCGTCTTTCTTCGTCGCCCAAACGCTTCCGACCACCTTGCAAATCTTCATAGTCAATCACCCCGTCGGCCGCTCACTTTCTGATCACGGCTTTCTTTACCCCTTCATATCCACTGGCGTTTGCTTCGTCCATAGCGATGTGCATCATGGCGTGCATGCCCGGAT
>Ga0129308_1003028_pt1 | contig 12942 bp, 10 predicted proteins | sample L827metagenome_FD_94440 | JGI IMG/M metagenome (GOLD analysis project Ga0129308, IMG submission 94440) | Ring-tailed lemur group fecal microbial communities from Wisconsin, USA - L827 metagenome | ecosystem: Host-associated > Mammals > Digestive system > Large intestine > Fecal | place: USA...
TGATTTAATTGATTACCCGGTCGGACGAGGTCTGGGATGAACAGTTCACAAAAATCGCACTTACTAAACTGTAAGTGCGTTTTTTTTATCGTGAACAGTAGGCGAAGTATTAAAGTCAATGTGATGATACTACCAAATTTGGTAGTTTTGTCAGAAAAAAAGTAAAAAAATATAATTTTAATAGTAAAATTGACATATATTTCCAACCATGATACCCTTGTACTAGAGAATATATAAATCTGATTGCAGAACGATCAGAGCGGATAAAAGTTTACGAGGAAGCCAATGCAGAAAACTTACTATTCACACTACCGTCGCGAAGACGATACCTATCAGACCAACCAGGATCACGAAAGAAATGTTGCGGTCTTATCAGAGGAATACTGCCGTATTCCTTTACTGAAAAAGGCTGCCTGGATGATCGGCCTGCATCACGATGACGGGAAAAATACGGAGAACTGGCAGAAATATTTTCAGGCATCCATTGATCAGGAAGAAAAGCATGACAAAGAAAAAGAGGATCATTCCACGCTGGGCGGCCTGGTCATCAATCAGTATGAGCCAAATACCAGATTTTCAGAAATGGCGCAGAATGCGATTTATATGCATCATGGCCTGGCAGACTGCATATCGACGACAGACTGCAGTGCGCTGATTCTGCGTCGAAAACAGAAATATCATGACGAAGCGATTGAAAGTGCGCGGAATATTTCACAGGAGCAATTCCCGGAAGTGGATATGAAGGAAAGCTGCAGAGAGGCAAAGCGGGGGATTAATTCGCTTACCAAAAAGCTATTGGAGCTTTTCGGGGATGGAAGCGGAAAATACGTATTCGGAGACCCAAATTTTTATGTGGGCATGTGTGAGCGAATGCTTTTTTCCTGTCTGATGGATGCGGACTGGAGAGACACTGCGGATTTCATGGCAAACAGGGTGACAACGACCGGAATGAGTGATGAGGAAATTCAGAAGGTCTGGGAAAAGGGAATCTGCAATCTGGAAAAGAGAGTCGCAGATTTTAAACAAAAAGAGAAGATTGATTTTTATAGAGGCAGGATTTCAGAGCAGTGCCGGGAAGCCGCTTTTTTGGACCATAATTTATATCAGCTGGCGGTGCCGACAGGAGCCGGAAAAACGTTGAGCAGTCTTCGGTTTGCATTGTACTGTGCGAAGCAGCATCATAAAAGGCATATATTTTATGTGGCGCCATTTAAGAGTATTCTGGAACAAAATGCGGAGGAAATCAGAAAAACGCTGGACATGCCTGAGATGGTCCTAGAGCATCACAGCGATGTGGTGCGGGAGGATGATGAGCTTGGGCGGTATGAGCGGCTGATTGAAAACTGGGATGAGGTTCCGGTAATCGTAACTACGGCGGTGCAGTTTCTAAATACATTATTTAAGGAAAAAAGAAGCAATGTGCGTCGTTTTCACAGCCTGTGCGACAGCGTGATTATTGTGGATGAAGCCCAGGCGTTGCCGGTAAAGACCATCGGTCCATTCAATCTGGCAGTTAATTTTCTGACGCAGGTTTGCAATACAACGGCGGTGCTGTGTACAGCGACACAGCCGCTGTTTTCCGAAGTACAAGAAAACAGAATGCTGCCGTCAAAAAGGATGACAGAGGAATTATCCGCTTTTGAAAGGGCGTTTCGGCGTGTGGAATATCACGATTGCACGGAGGATTGCGGAAGCGGATTTTCAACGGAGCAGGCGGCAGAGTTTGTGAGGGAAAAGTCACGGCAGTTTGAGCAGATCCTTTTAATTCTGAACACGAAATCCAGCGCAAAAAAGGTATTTGAGCAGCTGAAAGGAAATGTGGAAGGAAGACTTTTTCATTTAAGTACTTTGATGTGTGCGCAGCATAGAAGCGATGTGTTGAACGAGATACGAAAAGCGCTTGCTGATGGAGAAAAGGTGATCTGCGTCAGCACGCAGCTGGTGGAGGCGGGAGTCGATTTCTCCTTTCAATGTGTGATCCGTTCACTGGCGGGCTTGGATAATCTCATTCAGGCGGCGGGACGGTGTAACCGGAACGGCGCACTTGACCTGGGACATGTATTTTTGATCAGAATGTCAGATAACGTGGAAAATATCGCATCAGTCCCGGATATCAAAAAGGCGCAGGCTGCGATGATGGATTTTTTATATACCTATCGGAATAATCCAGAGGAATTCGGGCATCGGCTGGATTCGGAAAAGGCGATTCAGACTTATTATCTTTACTACTTTTATACCCGGAAGAGTGAGATGTGCTATTGCGTAAATGTGAATGGAGTGCAGACAGATCTGGTGGAACTTTTGTCGACCAACAGGCTTTTTGCGGAAGGGCGGAAAGAGCCTGTGATGAAGCAGGCTTTTAAAAGCGCCGGGGAAGCGTTTAATGTGATAGAAGAAAAGGGCGGAACTGATGTGGTGGTGTCCTATGGAGAATCGGATTATCTGATCAATGAGCTTCAAAGGGTAGAGGATTATGACCAAAAAAGAAAAATACTGGGAAAGCTTCAGCATTATACTGTCAACTTGTCTGAAGCTTTTATGCGCAGAATGAGAAGCGGCGCGGTCTGTGGAATAGAAGAAAACAGAGTGCTGATTTTGGATGACAGATATTATGATCAGAGTACCGGAGTGCAGGAGGAACCCGGGGAAATGGCATTTTTAAATATTTAAAAAGGAGGGAGAAAATCATTGCAGGGAAAGTACAGAAACACGGTTGAGTTTCAGGTCAGCGGCGATTATGCGCTTTTTTCTGATCCGGTTACCAGAGTGGGAGGAGAGAAATTCTCCTATCAGATTCCTACATATGAGGCGATTAAGGGGATAATGCAGAGTGTGTATTGGAAGCCGACGCTGATGTGGATTATTGATGAAATCAGGGTGATGAATCCGATTCAGACGGAGACAAAGGCGGTTCGGCCGATCGCTTATAACGGAGGAAATGATCTGTCCTATTACACCTATCTGAAGGATGTGTGCTACCGGGTACGGGCGCATTTTGAATGGAATGAAAACAGGCCGGAGTTGGCACAGGATCGCAATGAAAATAAGCATCATAACATTGCGAAGCGGATGATTGAGCGCGGAGGAAGAAGGGATATTTTTCTCGGAACGCGGGAGTGTCAGGGATACGTGGAGCCCTGTGCATTTGACGAAGGAGAAGGCTATTATGATCGTGCGCCGGGTGAGCTCGCTTTCGGTTTTATGTATCATGGGATCACTTATGCGGACGAGGCAGTTTTGGAAGAAGACAGGGGAAAAATGACTGTGCGCTTCTGGCGCCCCGTGATGCAAAACGGCCGGATCACATTTTTGCGCCCGGAGGAATGCACGGATAAAAGGCATATCCATGAGATGGATATAAAGGAATTTTCGGACAGGAAGTTCAGCGGGCTTGGAGAGTTTGAGGGAGAGGGTGATGTCGGATGATGAATTGGATCGCGGAATTGTGTGATTTATATGAAAAAAATCAGGCTTTGGCAGGTGTTTTGAAAGATGACGAACCGGTTTTGCTCCCTCCCTATCATACGACCGTTGCTGCTCAGATTACGGTGACGCTTGACAAAGACGGAAATTTTCTGGATGCGGAAACAGTCTCGAATGAAATCAAAGATAAGCTTACGATTATTCCTGTCACGGAAAAATCTGCCAGCAGGACGGCCGGCATTGAACCTCATCCCCTCTGTGATAATCTGAAATACCTGGCTGGAGATTATGCGGAATATGTGACGGAAAAGGACTGTTCCCAAAATCACACACTGTATATGGATCAACTGGAAAAATGGGTAAATTCTCCCTATAGTCATAAAAAGGTTGAGGCAATTTGGTATTATCTGCAAAAAAATTCCTTAATGTCGGACCTGCTTAAAGTCGGGGCATTGAAGGAGGATGAAAATGGGAAAATATCCGGAAAAGCGAAAATTCAGATCGTTGCACAGACGGAAGCATTTGTGCGCTTCCGGATAGTAACCGGAAAACTGCCGGATCGAAACATGTTGGCGAATGAGGATGGAAAGTATTTTTCGGAATGTTGGAAGGACAGGACTCTGCAAAAAAGCTATATCGATTACTGCTGTTCCCAACAGGATAAAATGGGGTTATCTTATCTGACCGGAGAAGTGACACAGATATCCTATTTGCAGCCGAAGAAAATTCGCAATGAAGGGGATGGCGCAAAACTGATTTCTGCAAATGACGAATCAAATTATACGTTTCGGGGTCGTTTTGCTAATAAGGAAGAGGCCTTTGCAATCGGCTATGAGGATTCTCAGAAGGCGCATAATGCTTTGAAATGGATTATCAGAAAACAGGGGTGCAATTATGGCTCCATGTGCCTGGTGACCTGGGAGTCGAATCTGGAAGAGATACCCGACTGGCAGGCGGGAACGGATGAGATTTGTGCAAAGGCTGAAGAAGTGGGATGGAATGCAGAAGCTGATTTGGACAATGGAGTTGATCCTGATGAGGAAGTTGATCTGGACAATCGGGATGATACGGATGAAGAGATTGATCTGAATGTTGCTGAAAAAAAGCCGATAACAGGAGAAGTCGGAGCAGCGCAGTTTCAGCGTGCTCTGTATGGTTATCAGAGAAAATTGGATCAGTCCTCTAAGACAGTGATTATGGCATTTGACGCGGCGACCACGGGACGGCTGGCCATGATGGAGTTTAGAGACTATGCTTCTTCAAGATATCTGAAAGCTCTGAAAAGCTGGTATGAACGATGCAGCTGGGTACATCAGAAGAGCAGTAAAGAAAAAGGCCGCTATACTTTTGAAGGAATGGTTGGGATCAGGGATGCTGCCGAGCTTTTATACGGAACAGAGCAGAACGGTTATTTTTCCCTGAAAGGAAAGGAAGAGCGCTATAAGGACGTGGCGAAGCGATGGATGCCCTGTATTCTGGAGGGAAGGGAAGTGCCGGAGGATATGGTGCGTTTGGCAGTTCAGCGGGCATCTTCTCCGATGTCTTTTGACAGCAGGTTTTTATGGGAGCGTATCCTGACGCTGGCATGTTCTCTGGTCAGACAGCAATATATCGCGAAAAGGAAAGGGGATTGGACGATGGCTTTGGATGTAACTTGTACAAAAAGGGATTACTTATATGGCCGCCTGTTGGCGCTGGCGGACCGGATCGAGTATCGCACTTATGATAAGGAGGATGGAAGGCAGACAAATGCAAAACGGTATATGTGCGCTTTTTCCCAGCATCCGTTCCGCACTTGGAAAGTAATTGAGGAAAAACTGGAGCCTTACCTTGTTCGATTGAGCGTGCCGGAACGGCGTTTCTATCAGAATCTGATGAATGAAATTTGTAACTGCTTTGCGGTGGAGGATTATGAAAATGATGCGCCGTTAAGCGGATTGTATCTGTTGGGATTCCACAATCAGGCGTTTGCGCTGAAGGATAAGAAAAAGGAGGAAAACGAAGGATGAGTGAATTGAGAGGAAAGATTGATTTTGTGGTGCTGATATCGGCAACCAATGCAAACCCGAATGGAGATCCGTTAAACGGAAACCGCCCCAGAGAGAACTTCGAGGGATATGGGGAAATCTCGGATGTCTGCATTAAGAGAAAAATCAGAAATCGCTGGCAGGATATGGGTCAGAGGATTTTTGTACAGTCTGACGACAGATCCGATGATGGATTTGGCAGCTTGAAGGACAGGGCGGACGGCTGTGCTCTTTTGAAAGAAGAGATACAGAAGAAAAAGGGAGCGGATAGAGATAAATGTGCGCAGATCGCCTGTCAGGAGTGGTTGGATGTGCGCAGCTTTGGGCAGGTGTTCGCATTCAAGGGGGTGGAGGTTTCTCTTGGTGTGCGCGGGCCTGTTTCAATTCATCAGGCAGTGAGCGTACAGCCGGTGGACATCATCAGCATGCAGATCACCAAAAGTGTAAACAGTGAGTCCGGAAAAGAAGGAAAGGCATCCGATACCATGGGAACCAAGCACAGAATTGGTTTTGGGCTTTATGTCCTGAAAGGCAGCGTTAATGTCCAACTGGCGGAGAAAACCGGCTTTTCACAGGAAGATGCAGAACTATTGAAGGAAGCATTGAAAACTCTGTTTGAAAATGACGCTTCTTCCGCAAGGCCGGAAGGAAGCATGGAGGTATGCAGGATTTACTGGTGGCAGCATGAAGAAAAAATGCCTGCAGTTTCTTCGGCAAAAGTGCATCGAAGCATAAAAGTGGAACCGAAGACGGACAGACCCATGTCCTTTACAGATTATGAAGTCAGATTTGAAAATCCGGGCTGCGCAGAGCCGGAGGTGTTCGATTTTGTATGAGGAAGAGGAATATCTCCAATTATCCGGTATACAACACTTTGCTTTTTGCAGACGGCAATGGGCGTTAGCTTATATTGAACTGCAGTGGGCAGAAAATGTGCGGACGGTGGAAGGAAAACTGCTGCATGAAAAGGCGCATGATGTGACCAGCAGGGAAAAAAGAGGTAATTTGATCATCTCCCGCGCGATGCCGGTAAGCTCCAGAGAACTGGGAATCAGTGGGGAATGCGATATTGTGGAATTTCATCGGTGTGAGGACGGTATTCCCTTGCAGGGATACGATGGAAGATATCGGGTTGTGCCTATTGAATACAAAAGAGGTGCACCAAAACAAAACCATGCGGATATTTTGCAGCTGGCAGCCCAGGCGATGTGCCTGGAGGAGATGCTGTGTTGTGAAATCCCATACGGATTTCTTTATTATGGAGAAACACGCCACAGGGAAAAGGCGGAATTGACAGAAGAGGTGCGCAAAGAGGTCAAATCTATTTTTCGGGAGATGCACGGATATTTTTCCAGAAGATATACGCCGAAGGTTAAGTGGAGTAAGAGCTGCAATGCATGTTCCTTGCGGGATATTTGCCTGCCGGTATTGGGAAAGGGGAAATCCGCCCGGAAATATGTGGAGGCGCATATTGCTGAAGAGGATTGACGCGCTGATTTCTTTTGGATAAAGGAGTAAAAGTTGAAAAGACTGCTGAATACACTTTATGTGACAACGCCGAATCGCTACCTTTCGCTGGACGGCGAAAATGTGGTGATTTTAGAAAAAGAACAGGAAATCGGAAGGATTCCTCTGCATAATTTGGAAGCAATCGTGACCTTTGGTTATACCGGTGCGAGTCCTGCGTTGATGGGTGCCTGCGCGCAGAGAAACATTGGATTGACATTTATGAGCGGAAATGGACGGTTTATTGCCAGAGTAACGGGTGAGGTCTATGGAAATGTGACACTCCGCAAGGAACAGTATCGCCGGAGTGAAAATGCTTGCGAAAGTCTCAAAATTGCAAGGAACTGTATTTCGGGTAAGGTATATAACTGCCGGTGGATTCTGGAACGGGCGTCCAGAGATTATCCCATGCGTCTGGATGCCGAGAAATTAAAGACGAAATCCGCTTTTTTGGCAGAGTCACTTCAAAAGATCAGAAAATGTGAGGATGCGGCAGCTTTGCGGGGAATTGAGGGCGAAGCGGCTTCTGTCTATTTCTCCTGCTTTGATGATATGATTTTGCAGCAGAAGGATGATTTTCAGTTTCAGGGAAGAAACAGAAGACCGCCAACAGATGAAGTGAATGCGATGCTTTCTTTTGTATATACGCTGTTGACATCCATGTGTGCGAGTGCGCTGGAAACGGTTGGTCTCGATCCTTATGTGGGTTTCTTTCATACCGATAAGCCTGGAAGAAAGTCTTTGGCACTTGATATGGTTGAGGAATTCAGAGGCGTGATGGCAGATCGGTTTGTGCTTACTTTGATCAATAAAAGGGTGGTAGGCAAAAAGGGGTTTCTTCGTAAAGAAAACGGAGCTGTCATTATGGATGATGAAACGCGAAAGGCTTTTTTGGCGGCATGGCAGGCGAAAAAGCAGGAAATGATCACGCATCCTTTTCTGGGAGAAAAGGTGGAATGGGGAATGGTTCCTTACGTACAGGCAATGCTCCTCGCAAGGTATTTGAGAGGTGATCTGGATGAGTATCCGCCGTTTTTCTGGAAGTAGGATGTACGTGGAACGGTCAGAGAGGAGGAATGATTTTTGCTTGTGCTCATCACCTATGATGTGAATACAGAAACGGCAGCTGGGCGCAGCCGCCTGCGGAAAGTGGCAAAGCAGTGTGTCAATTACGGACAGCGGGTTCAGAACTCTGTATTTGAATGTAATATGGATGCTGCAAAATGCCGTCAGGTAAAGGCAATTTTAGAAAATATTATTGATAAAGATAAGGATAGCCTTCGATTTTATTATCTGGGGGATAATTACAAAAATAAGGTGGAGCATATCGGCGCAAAACCTGGGTTTGATGTGACGGAAACACTAATATTTTAGAAAATTTGGATGGTGCGAATGCTATGCGAACAAGGATGTGCAGTGGGATTCGCACCTGAAAATTATGTTATTTAGTGCAAAAACAGACCATATGATGGCTGCATTGGGTGATATACACGGATCGTAAGTTTAGAATTTGTATTATTACATATAATTTGACGAGTATATGAGTGAAATCTTGTATGTTTTTGCGGTCTTCCTCCTTGTGGAGGAAGTGGATTGAAATGTGAACATGCTGCGGCGGCTTGATGAGAAGGACTGGTCTTCCTCCTTGTGGAGGAAGTGGATTGAAATGTATGTGGCAGTGAGGAATTACTACAGCAGGAAGGTCTTCCTCCTTGTGGAGGAAGTGGATTGAAATATTTTCAATCATGATTTTCTATTCCTTTCATGCAAGTCTTCCTCCTTGTGGAGGAAGTGGATTGAAATGCCCACCATCCCGTATATCTGGTTGTGGATCCAGTCTTCCTCCTTGTGGAGGAAGTGGATTGAAATGGCGCCAATCCCGACACACCGATAAAATATGAAGGTCTTCCTCCTTGTGGAGGAAGTGGATTGAAATCCCATCAGTGGAAGGAAAGAACATAATAGAACCGGTCTTCCTCCTTGTGGAGGAAGTGGATTGAAATAGCTATTCGGATATTGCCTCTGGAGGAAGCGATTCGTCTTCCTCCTTGTGGAGGAAGTGGATTGAAATTTCCATAGCAAAGAGGGAACCGGAAACCGGTAAGGGTCTTCCTCCTTGTGGAGGAAGTGGATTGAAATGAGATGACTGACAGTCAGATCTGTTCTGCAACCGTCTTCCTCCTTGTGGAGGAAGTGGATTGAAATATTCAAGTGAGTTAAATAGCAATATGTCAGGTGGCGTCTTCCTCCTTGTGGAGGAAGTGGATTGAAATTGTCCGAAAGCGACAAGTCTTTCCAAAAGCGCTTTGTCTTCCTCCTTGTGGAGGAAGTGGATTGAAATGCCCCTGCCAAAATCATCCGTTTCCGGAGCTGGTCGTCTTCCTCCTTGTGGAGGAAGTGGATTGAAATACCGTTTTTAGCGTCCCGGCTTTTTCGTACCATCGTCTTCCTCCTTGTGGAGGAAGTGGATTGAAATGTGGATGAGAGGGCTTATACCAAGATATGTAAGGTCTTCCTCCTTGTGGAGGAAGTGGATTGAAATTTTGCCGCTGATACTTCGGAACTGACCAAAGGTGTCTTCCTCCTTGTGGAGGAAGTGGATTGAAATACGCTTAATACTACAAGCAAATTATCTATGATCACGTCTTCCTCCTTGTGGAGGAAGTGGATTGAAATAATGCATTTTCCACCCGGATCCAGCCTAGTCCGTGTCTTCCTCCTTGTGGAGGAAGTGGATTGAAATGGACAAAAGTAATATCCGGGCCGCATGAAGTGACTGTCTTCCTCCTTGTGGAGGAAGTGGATTGAAATGTTTATTGTATCAATGGCCTTCTCTATAGATTCTTGTCTTCCTCCTTGTGGAGGAAGTGGATTGAAATGTGGAGTATGTCGATAAGTACATCCGGGGCATTTTCGTCTTCCTCCTTGTGGAGGAAGTGGATTGAAATTCCAGCCGTTATGCTTCCAGATTTCCGGCCACCCGTCTTCCTCCTTGTGGAGGAGGTGGATTGAAATGATTCCATGCCGCTTGACAAGGCGGGGCGTCTGAGTCTTCCTCCTTGTGGAGGAAGTGGATTGAAATTCTCCGGCAGCAGCGGGACACCACCGGGATAAGGTCTTCCTCCTTGTGGAGGAAGTGGATTGAAATAACGTTTATAGAGCTACTACTTATGCTGCAAATGCATCTTTTTCCTTGTAAAGCTTTTCATCTGACCTCTGTCTGTCGTTTCTCTTGTGGAAGAAGTGAATTGAAACAAGAAGTGATGGAACTTGGGCTGTATCGTCTGATGTTTTCCTTTTTTCAGAGAAAATGAGTTTCGATGAAATAATTGCACAAGTATCAGGTGCTAAGAAAAGTCCTGCGAGTTCTAAAGGATGATTTAAGCACTTTTTTCATATGTCGGACGGCAGGTGAGTAACTGTAAATTAGAAATTTTCAGCAGATATAAAATGTGATTGTAAAGTAGTGCTTCCGATGTAAAAATAGCAACGAATGTGCCTGAAATGCTATTTATTACCTTTTGAACTTATGATTTTGGACAGAGAATTGTACTGTTTTTGATTTCTTAAGGAAATTCTGTTACCTAGATTTGTACAATCGAATCATATCCCCAAATTATCGATATATGGAGTCGTGGTATGCAAATTTGCTTATGTTTTTCTTAATTTTATCGTTTCCGGGTAGAAAAATAAGGTGAGAGAATGTATTATGATGTTACTATTCACAGCTTGATGGACTGGGAATGGCAGTATCATAAGATTTTAATGGAGGATACCTCAATGCAATTTATACAGTACCCCAAATGCAGCACATGCCAAAAGGCGAAGAAATATCTGGACAGTAAAGGCGCAGTTTATGAAAGCCGGAATATTGCGGAAGAAAATCCTACGGCAGCAGAACTGCAAGAATGGTATAAGAAAAGCGGTTTGCCGCTGAAGAAATTTTTTAATACAAGCGGGTTAAAATATAAAGAACTTCAGTTAAAAGACAAGCTGCCTGACATGAGCGATGAGGAGCAGATTGTGTTGCTCGCCTCTGACGGCATGCTGGTAAAAAGGCCGATTTTGGTGGGCAAAGATTTTGTGCTGGTTGGGTTTAAAGAAACGGATTGGGAATGGAGACTGAAATGAGAAGGAAGGAACTTCGTGCTGGCTATGAGAAGCCGGAGGGGGAAGTTTACGAAAGAGAGGAAGAATTTGAGAATACGCCTGATCATACAATAGAAAATGAAATGGAGGGCGGGTTTGGCGGAGATCCGGATGAAAATTTTTTCCGGGGAGAAATTCTCTATGAAGATCCTGATATTGTGTTGGGACCAAAGCGCAGCGAAGATTTGAAGAAGAAAATCGAAGATGTGTATTCTCTGGCGGAAAATGGTGAATCCGAAGAAGAGAGCGAGCTTTTGGATGAAACGTATGAAAGGTACGGCCGAAAGCCGGAGGAGGCAAAAGTGAAGACAAAACCAGTCAAAAAAGCGCCTCAAAAGAAAAGGCGGAAGTCCTTTTTATGGAGATTGCTCCGACTTGTCATCGTTCTTGCGGCAGTGATGTTGATCGGGTTATATCTCGTGGTCGGTCTGATATATGAAAAAATGAATTATATGACCGTAGACAGCGTAAAAAGCGCATCCTATAAAGAAGATGGCGTCATCAATGTTCTGTTGATCGGGAATGATTCCCGTGAGAATGGAGAGGACGGAAGATCGGATGCCATGATTCTATTGTCCATCAGCAATAAGACCAAAACAATTCAGATGACTTCCCTGCTGCGGGATATGTATGTGGATATTCCCGGGCATGATGGAAACAGACTGAACGCAGCCTATGCATTCGGCGGTCCGGAGCTATTGATGGAAACGATTGAACAGAATTTGGGAATCAGCGTCAACCGTTATGTGCTGGTAAACTTTGAGGCTTTTGCAAATCTTGTGGATGCGGTTGGAGGAGTGGATCTGGAGCTGACAAATGATGAGGTGCAGTATGTGAACGGCTATCTGGTAGAATACAATGTGCTCACAGGTAAGCCGGAAGGTACGGACTACTTGGATGCTTCCCTGAGCGGAATGATTCACCTGAATGGTCCGCAGGCGCTGGCCTACAGCAGGAACCGCTATATTGGAACGGACTTTGGAAGGACGGAACGGCAAAGAAAGGTGCTTTCTGCGGTGATTCAAAATTTGCCTAAAGCGGTTTTGAAAAATCCCATGAAGCTGGTAGACGGATTGCTGCCGAATCTGACCACCAATCTGACAAAGGGAGAGTGCTATCTGCTGAGTTTGCAGGCCGGAAAGATTTTGGCCTATGATATGGTTCAGGGCAGCGTTCCGGTGGAGGGGAGCTATCAAAATGCAACGATTCGTGGCATGGCCGTATTGCAGGTGGATTTTGAGAAGAACAGGGAATATCTGCGAAGCAGCATTTACGGAGAGTGAACAGCAGAATGGCAGATGAGGAGTTCTCACGTCAAAAAGCCGGAAGAACTCCCTGTTAGAAATGAAGAAAAGATTTTCCTGAAAGGAAGTTTTGATTGAACCGGGAAGATACAATCAGATGGGATTTTTTGATATTCTAATAGTTTATTCCATTTCGAGGGCATTTCATTACAAAATAATTTAAATTTTTGCTGAAAAAATATATTTTTGAAACGAAAAGGATGCAGAACGGCGCAATGGCCATTCTGCATCCTTTTTAAGCAGCAATTACATCAGTTTTCTGAACAGCGCTTTCAGATCTTCTACGCTGGCATCCTTGGGATTGCCGGGTGCGCATGCATCTGCATAAGCGGATTCAGCCAGGAACTGTAAGTCTTCCTCTTTCAATGCTTCCAGTTTGGAAGGAATGCCTACGTCTGCGGACAGCTTGCTAACAGCTTCAACCGCTGCTTTGCGGTAGGTTTCCTGATCCATTGAATCAACACCTTCAACGCCCATTGCGCGCGCGATTTCACGGTATTTTTCACCGGTGCAGTCAGCGTTGAACTCCATAA
>Ga0129308_1003029_pt1 | contig 12942 bp, 7 predicted proteins | sample L827metagenome_FD_94440 | JGI IMG/M metagenome (GOLD analysis project Ga0129308, IMG submission 94440) | Ring-tailed lemur group fecal microbial communities from Wisconsin, USA - L827 metagenome | ecosystem: Host-associated > Mammals > Digestive system > Large intestine > Fecal | place: USA...
AGCCCGCGATGTCGGCGAGACCCAGCGAGTCACGACCGACCAGGGGGCTCTCCTCGTTGACCCAGAAGTATTGGCGGCACCGGTAGAGCTCGCGTGCTTGCATGCCCTCGGGCACCCGCCCCACAAGCAGCGCCAAGCCGCACTCACCTTTCTGCAGGGCACGCACGACAGACTCGTCCGAGGCCTCCCAGTAATCAAAGTCGATATCGGGGTACCGCTCGCAGAAACGCTCGAGAAACTCCGGACCGAACGTGCCGAGCACGCCCAATGAGCAGGCAAGACGTATGGTTGAGCGCTGGCCCCCGCGAATGGCGTTGAAAGCAGACTGCAGCAGGTGCGTGTTGGAGTCGAACACCTGGGCATATTGGAACAGCTCGTGGGCGTAGTCTGTGGGTACGGGAGACCCAGTGGCATCGTCGATGATGAAGAGGGGCACACCCAGGTCCTTTTCGAGCGTATGGATGGCCTTGGTGAGGCCCTGCGGCGACACGGGCACGCGGCGGGCGGCAGCCGAGAAGTTGCCTTCCATGTAGGCAAGCTCAAAGTAACGAAGGTATTCAGTGTTCAAGCGGCAACCCCTATCAAACGACGCCGGCGCTAGCGCCTCCCCTCCCCGGAAGGCTCCATGATTGTACGCGACCTGCGGATTCTTCGCCCGGTTGAAGCCCTCAACTTTTCGTTTCACTCGAACGGTTGTGACCCTCAAAAAGCGGTTGGCGGCAAACCCATTGTGAGGGGCGAAATCGCGTGCCATTATGCGTGGCGTGCCAAGGAAAAGCGTCTTCAAGGGAGACGCAACCTAGGCATTCAGGCAGGTAAAGCGTGCTGTTCCAATCAAGGATCACATGCAAGACATGCCCAAGGCAACGCACCGCAAGGTGCAGAGAAACGAAAGGGGAACCATCATGGAAATGACCCGCCGCAACTTTGTCGCCAGCGCCGCCGCAGCAGGCACGGCCGCAGCCGCCGCAAGCGCATTTGCCCCCGAGGCCGCCCAGGCCAAGGTCATCGCCGAGTCGAGCAGCGTGTGGGACCTCGACGAGGTCGGCGAGCCCACCGAAGAGCTTGAGTGCGACATCGCCATCATCGGCGCCGGCGGCACGGGCATGGCGTGCGCCTGCCAGGCCAAGCAGCTCGGCCTCAACCCCATCGTCTTTGAGAAGCGCGAGGTCACGGGCGGCTCCTTCATCGGCACCGAGGGCCTCTTCGCCCTGGGCACCAAGTACACCGAGGAGTCCGGCTGCACCCTCACCGTGGAGGAAGCCATCACCAACACGATGGTCTACCACCACTTCATCCCCAACCACAAGCTCTACCAGCGCTTCTTCAACCAGACCGCTGAGACCGTGCAGTGGCTCGAGGACCTGGGCGTAGGCTTCCAGGGCGCCATCGCCATCGGCGCCGGCCAGAAGTGCTGGCACGTGTACGAGCGCGACCTGGAGAAGGGCCCGGGCGCCACGTTCCAGGACAGCATGCGCGCAGCCGCCGAGAAGCTCGGCGTGCAGATCGAGCTCTCGACTCCCGTGAAGAAGATCCTCGTCGAGGACGGCAAGGTCGCAGGCGTACTCGCCCAGCGCGAGGACGGCACCGTCGTGCGCGTCAACGCCCCCTGCGTCGCTTGCGCCACCGGCGGCTATCCCCAGAACAAGGACTTCCTCTACGCCGTCTCCGAGACGCGCAACGAGCTCATCCTGCCGCAGGGCGTGCCCGGCAACGACGCCGACGGCATTAAGATGGCCCGCGACGCCGGCGCCTACATGGCCGAAGGCCTGGGCACCGTGATGTGGTGTGGCCCGTGCCTCGACGGCGCCGTGTGGACCCACATGGACTACTGCGCCTCCGTGCAGCCTACCCTCTGGATCAACGGCGACTGCGAGCGCTGGATCAACGAGGACCGCTGGATTTCCGACTTCGCCGGCGTCGGCCTGGCTCAGCGTAACCAGGACAAGACGTTCACCATCTTCTGTGAGCGCGACCTGACCACCTGGGAGGAGGAGGGCCCCTACGGCATGGTCTTCTCCTTCACCTCTCCCGGCAACCCCATGGTGGGCGTGCGCGAGCAGATCGAGGACCTCATCGCCGGCGGCACCGTGTTCAAGTGCGACACCGTCGAGGAAATGGCCGAGGCCGAGGGTCTCGACGCCGAGGCGCTCAAGGCCTGCATCGACCAGTACAACAGCTACTGCGACGAGGGCCACGACCCCGACTTCGGCAAGGCCGCCGAGCACCTGCGCAAGATGGACGAGCCGCCCTTCTACATCGGCCAGATCGGCGACGGCTACTACACCACGTGCGGCGGCATCATGATCAACGCCAACTGCGAGGTTGAGAACGAGGCCCACGAGGTCATCCCCGGCCTGTACGCCGGCGGCTCCGACGCGGGCTGCCTGTACGGCGACTCCTACGACGTCTCCCTGGCCCCCGGCTCGCAGGCCTCCTGGGCCAACAACTCCGGCCGCATCATCGCCATGCAGGCCGCCGAGTACCTGGGGAAGTAAGAGCACCACGAGGTAAAGGCAAGGCGAGCGTCATAGCCGGCCTTACATAGCACGACCGAACCGCTGCCCCCATCTCTTGGTAAAACATGAGGTGGGGGCGGCTTTTTGATTGCAAGGGAGTACCCGGCGCTGACACCAGGGGGAAGCTCCGGCAAACGCACCTCCATGTATCCCGACGCCGACGGAAGGGCACGGCCCTCTATAAATACTGCCGCAATGCTCCGTCCCATATGCCCGGCAAGCCAAGCCGTTTTACATGAGCGCGAAAACCTGCGCCCTACACCAGCGTCGGGATGTACTCCTCGGCGGCGTGACGCACGGCCCCACGGCCCGAGTTCACACTGTTGGCGTTGCAGGCACCGGAGATGTTAATGGTGTAGACATTCGCCCACAGCATGGCGCCCTCGACACCGGCGGCATACAGACCAGGGATGGGCGCGCCCTGGGCGTCCACGACGGCGAAGTCGCGGTTCGTCTTGACGGAGCCGACCATGCACAGTACCTCGTTGACTACTCGAGCGGCGTAGTAGGGGCCTTCGCCGAAGGCGCTCAGGCAGGAGGCGCCCTTGCCGTAGTCCTCGTCCACGCCCTCGCTAGCGCACTGGTTGTATCGCTCGACGGTTGCCGTGAGCGTCGCAGGATCCATGCCCGTCTTCTCCGCCAGTTCCTCAAGCGTTTCTGCCTTGGCAATGATGCCGGACTCAAGGCCCATGTCGAGCTCGGCAAAGCCGGCGTCGGAGCCGCTGTTGCCGTTTTGTTCGGCGGCAGCCTTGGCGGCGTCCACGCCCTGCGCGGCAGCGTCGCCCGCGATGAAGGCGTTCATCTTCTCCTCGTCGAGCAGGACAAACGTCTTCTCGTTGAAGGCGAAGGGGTTTTGCATGAGGCAGAAGTTGGACGCGGCGCAGTCCTCGTTGACGAAGCGCTCGCCGTCTTGGTTGACCCAAATGGCATCAGGCACGGAAAGGCACAGATAGAAGAACTTGCCGCCCTGAAACTTGGTCGGCAGACCTGGGACCTTCAGGGCACCGCACGAACCGCTGTTTGAGAGATTCGAGGCGCCGCCAGCCTCGACAGCCATGTCATGTCCAGCGCCATCGTGGCCCGGCTTGCCCACATAGTCGGTGTTCTCGGGCCTAAAGCCGGCCTGGGCCATGTAGTCCACGTTGTTCATAAAGCCGCCCGTAGCGATGACGACAGCCGCAGCGCCGACCTTCACGGAGGCACCGTCGGCGTCCGTCACCCAGACACCGCAGACCCTACCGTCCTCGACGACGAGCGCGTCAGCATGGGCGCCAAGCATGAACTGGCAGCCGGCCGTCTCCGCCACCGCGGTCATCTGGGGAACGTAGCTCTCGGCGCCGTTGCCCGTCGCAAAGCGGTGGAAAACACGATCCGTGCCGAGGTCCGCGTCCACCCCACCGAACTGCACGTCGTGATCGAGCAGCCAGTCGAGGTTTTCGCCCGAGCTATGAACCATATCGTTGTAGTACAGGCCGCACACGCGGTATTGCGCCTGCTCGAGCTCCTGACGGATGAGAGCGCCCGTGCTGTACTCCAGGCCCTCTTCCTTCTGCATGCGCGAGCCCACAGCAAAGCAACCCTCGACAAAGTCCTCGTTACCGCCTGTGGTGTCCTGGCTCTCGATGCACACGGTTGCCAGACCGCGCTCGGCCGCCTCAACGCATGCCGCGAGGCCGGCAGCACCGGCTCCGATGATGACGATGTCGCAGGAGACCTCGCGGTCCGCCGCACGCTCACCGACTGCCCCACCGGTCCCCTCCTCGGCGCGAGCAAGGCGCGTCGCCGCAGCCCCTGCCACTGCGGCCGCACCCGCAGCCGCGACAAAACCCCTCCTGGTGACATTTTCCATTGCCAACCCCTTTTCGTTTGAAAACCGGAGGCGACGAACGCCAGTGCGCCAGCCGCCCTTGAACATCCGCAACGGTACGGCATGACCTACGGCAATCGGCGGAAACCCTCCCCTGCACATCCCGACATGCGAGACAAACGGCCGCCGCGTCCCAACGCGCGAAACAAGGAGCGCTATAATCGCGAGAAGGCAGATGGATAAAAAGGGGAATCAATGGAACATGAGACGCTGAGAGACGCCGAACGTAAGCTGCTCGTCATCGACGCCCTTGCCGACATCGTGACAGACAAGCCCCTCAAGGAGGTCTCGGTCGCCGACGTGTGCCAGAAAGCCGAACTGTCGCGCTCAGCGTTCTACCGCATGTTCTCCGGTATACAAGACGCCGTCCTCTGGCACCGCAACTACGGTGCCGAGCTCGGTCTCTACCAAATCGGCCGCACGCTCACCTGTTACGAGGGGCACCTCGTCAGCGTCAGCCTCATCGCTGCAGCCAAACCGCTCTATGCAGCGCGCGCCCCCTCAAAAGCGGGGGACGAGGCCGTCTTCAGAGGTGCTACGACCCGCGGTCACGTGCAGGCAATGAGCGACGTCCTCACACGGCGTTGCATCAGCATCAGCCCGCGCATCGCGTACACGCTCGAGGGCGTAGCAGCCTCGTGCTACGCGACCGTGGCGCACTGGATCGCCAACGGGATGGACCTCTCCGCAGACGAGTTCGCTGGCATTCTCGCAGACGCCTACCCAGCACGGCTGCGGGAGGTGTTCGATCGGCCGCTCACGCCCAACACGTCAACAGCTGTCATGCGACTGCTCGGAGCCATGGGTCAGTAGCGTCTCGACGCGGGAGATGTGCCAATCCCTACGCGTACGCGCCTCTGTCCTACTACAATCTGGATGTCTCCTCAGAAACCAGACCAGCCCACACACGTCGCTACTCCAAGCCCAGCATCCACCTCCAGGCATCAACGATGCGAATACGTGGGTCTTCGGGCCGAGGCGTGGACATCGCATCGAGGACGATGAGCTCTCCTTGCTCAAGTCCCGTGGCATCCATTGCATCGGTGAGAGCTCGACATTCACGCTGAAACGTTGAGGGCGAATCAACAAAAGCGCTGACTTGATAGAGAGAGCGCGGCACACGCTCCTCCTCGTCCCCCACCACAAAGTCGATCTCATAACCAGCAGGAGTTTGGTAAAACCCGATGCTCGAGAGTCGGTCTCCAAGCAAACGTCGACGAAGTTCGAGGTAGACCGCCGTTTCAAGGCGCTGTCCCAAATCAGCGGAGCCTGCAACACCCATGGCGAATGAAAGACCGGGGTCAACGGCATACAATTTTCTCTTGCCCATCTGTGCCTGAGCCATATCTGCACCAAAACGTGCGACCAAGAAGAATAGATACGCGTCTTCACAATGGATTGGAAGCTCATAGGCATCCCCTTTAGCAAGAGAGACACCCATGCTTTTGAGCTCGTTGTATATCTTGTTCGTTGAATACTCTCGCCCGGAACAACGCAGCGCACGCTGGACGAAACGCCGAGCACCCAAAGCAGGCAGCCCATGACGTTCGGCAAGATCCCGCACCACGACGGTCTGCACGATATCCTGAAGACCGGCAACACGCGTCGCGGTATCGGCATCCTGGACTTCGGGAAATCCTCCCGTGTTCAGGTATTCCTCAAATGCCCGCCGCAAAACTCGCTCATCATCAGGCGATATGACCCCTGAGGGCTCCATGCGCCTATGGCGCAAGTACTCGCGGAATGAATACGGGTAGACGTCTGCGGCAATGCCACGGCCGCGAAACTCGGTGGCTATATCATCTGAAAGCATCTTTGCCGACGAACCGCTCACGCAGATTTCGAAGCGGGGATCCTGGGTCAATCGGCGAAGCGTGCGCCCCCAGTCTTCAACGTTTTGAACCTCATCGAAAAAAAGGTAGGCCTTCCCCTGGGCAGCCGCGGGCACAAGCCTCAAGTACTCTTCGACGACGGCACCGATGACATTGTCAGGGCAAAACGAAAGGCGGTCGTCTTCAAAATCGACGAACAAGACCTGCTCGCGTGCAACGCCTGCGTCCATAAGCTCATGAATCCGCTGGAACATGCGATAGGTCTTCCCACAGCGGCGCACTCCCTTAAGCACGGAAGCTCGCTGCGCGAGCTTGGGGATAGCGACGTCACGTCGAGTTCCCTGAGGGATTTCGCGCGTCACACCTTCGGCCACAACCGTTCTCAGCAACTCTTCATTCATGACCTCACCCCAATCTTTCCTATTTCTGGGAAAGTATAGACTGAATCTTTCCCATATTTGGGAAAGATTTGGCGAAAACCTTCCCGATTCCCGTAAAGTTTGCCTCGCGGCGGGTGCGCTACAATGAGCGTGTCTTGCCCGTTCTCGCTGCTTGACAGCCCATCGTCCCCAAGGAGCCCCATGTCGTTCATCACGAGCCTCAAGATCGAAGCCGCGCTCGACAGCACATACGGCAAAGGACTCGATCTCGCGCTGAGCGGTGGCGTTTTCGATTGCAAGGAGACGCCAAGCAGCATCGAGGGCGCGGTAATAGTGAGCGGCACGGTTGAGGGATCGTACGGCCAGGCCTACCAGACGCGCGTCTCGCTCGACCTCGACGAGCAAGCCGTTCTTGCCTACTCATGCGACTGCCCGGCTGCCCGCAACTACGACGGCATGTGCAAGCATGAAATCGCGCTTGTGCTGCATTATCTCGATGCGATCGGAATCGCGCCCCTCGCCTCCCCCGGTACATACGGGACGCAAACGACCCGGCCGGCCGCAGGCGCGCGCTCGAAGGCATCGTCCACATCGCGGGCGCTGCCCACCAGCTCCCAGATTAGCAATCTGCTCAGTGCCCTCACTCAGCAGCGTGCAGACGAAGCGGCACGCACGCGGCGCAGGCACGATACCGAAGAAGCCGAGCTGAACCTGGAACCAGCCGACTTCGAGGTTTCCATCATCCCACCGAGCAGCCCATATGGGTTCGACGGCACGCTGTGCCTGCGACTCAAGGTGCGGCGCGGCAAGGCCTCCTATGTCGTCAAGAACATGGGCGACCTCGTGCATGCCTGGAAAACAGGAGCCCAGGTTACCCATGGCAAGAACCTCACGCTTACGTACCTACCCGGCAACCTCACCGAGCGAGCCTGCAAGCTGCTCGACATCATCACGCGCATCGTTGACACCCAGCAGGCCCTTTTCAGCTCGCGCTGGCAGTACATGCAGGCTGGACGCGGCACCGACATCAAGGAGCTGCCCCTCTCCCCCGTCGACGCGATCGACGTGCTCGACCTCATGCAGGGCGGCAGCATCACGTTTGGATTCGGGTACAACTACGTGCAGGGCAAGGACATCGTATGCCAGGTTGAGGTGCTGCACGGCAACCCCACTATAGAGGCCGAGGTGCGCCCGGCCAACGACGGCGGCTTTGACCTGCGCCTTCCTTCGAACTTGCAGTGCCTGGCCGACGTCGAGCGCATGTACATCGTGGATGACGCCCATGCGTGGCGCTGCAGCGACGAGTTCATGCGTGCCGGCGGCGGGTTCTTCTCGAGCCTGCTCCCCGCCCGCGGCGCCCTACATATCGGCACCACCGACCTGGGCGACTTCTGTCGCACGGTCCTGCCGACCTTGCGCAACTGCACGCATCTCACAGGGGCCGAGGCCCTCGACTCCTTCTGCCCCCCTGTGCCAGAGTTCTCGTTCAAGGTGGGCATGGAGGATGGCGAGGTGACCTGCCTGGCAACCGTGGCCTATGACGACTGGCGGGCAAGCCTGTACGAGCCGCAGCGGCCCGGCCAGCCCGCACGCGACCTTGTGGCCGAGTATCACGTGCAGGACATCGTGGAGGAATACTTCCCGGGCGGGGCCCAGGTGCCCGGCTTTGACGAAAGCGACGACGAGCTGCTCTATATCCTGCTCACCGACGGCCTGGCTGAGCTGGGAGAACTGGGCGATGTGATGGTGAGCGAGCGCCTGCGCGCCATCAAGGCGCAGGGCAGCCCGCAGGTGCGTGTCAAGGCGACGCTCAAGAGCGGACTTCTCGACCTTCAGGTGGACGCAAGCGGCATGTCGCCCCGCGACCTGATGCTCTTCCTCGACTCGTACAAGCGCAAGCAGAAGTTTGTGCGCCTGTCCAGCGGCGACATCGTCAAGCTGGGCGACAGCCTGCGCGAGGTGAACGCCCTCGCCGAGAGCCTGGGCATCGACGCGGTGCAGATGGCGGGCGACGGCGTGGGCCTGCCCTCGAACCGCACGCTGTTTGTAGACGCGCTGCTCAAAAAAGCTTCCGGGGTGCGCCTGGAGCGCAATGCGGCGTTTCGCGAGGTCGTGCGCGACTTCGACACGTACGGCGACGCGGATTTCGACGTGCCGGCCTCGCTGAGCGGGATTTTGCGCCCCTACCAGGAAGAAGGCTTCCGCTGGCTAGAGACGTTGGAGCGCTTCGGCTTCGGAGGCATCCTGGCCGACGACATGGGCCTGGGAAAGACCCTGCAGGTCATCACCCACATCCTCGCGCGCAAAGAGGCGGGCAGCACCCTCCCCTCTCTCGTGGTGTGCCCCGCGTCGCTCGTGTACAACTGGATGGCGGAGCTCGCCCGCTTCGCCCCGCAGCTCGATGCCGCAGCCGTGGTTGGCACCAAGGCTGCACGGACGGCCGTGATTGGCGCCGCGACCTCCCATGACGTGCTCGTGACGTCCTACGACCTGCTCAAGCGCGATATTGAGTCATATGCAGACATTCGTTTTGCGCGCGTGGTGCTCGACGAGGCCCATTACATCAAGAACCCCGGCACCCAGGTGGCCAAGGCAGTGAAATGCCTGCAGGCCGACACTCGCCTGGCGCTCACGGGCACGCCCATCGAAAACCGCCTCATCGAGCTGTGGAGCATCTTCGACTTCCTCATGCCGGGTATCCTGGGCAGCATGGATTCGTTCTCCAAGCGCTTCGCCGGACCGGTGGAAGCCCGCGAGGGCGACTCGGCACACCGGCTGCAGTGCATGGTCGCCCCGTTTATCCTGCGCAGGCTCAAGGCCGACGTGCTTACCGACCTGCCGGAGAAAAACGAGAGCGTCGTGTACGCACGCATGGCCGGCGAACAGGACAAGCTGTACAAGGCCAACCAAGACAGGTTGGCGTTGCAGCTGCAGCACGAGAAGACGCCCAAGGAGTTTAAGGAAAACAAGCTCAAGATTCTCGCCGAGCTCACGAAGCTGCGCCAGATTTGCTGCGACCCTCGCTTGTTCTACGACGAGTATGCAGGCGGCTCGGCCAAGCTCGACACCTGCATGGAGCTTCTGCGCAACGCTGTGGATGGCGGGCACAAGGTCTTGCTGTTCTCGCAGTTCACGAGCATGCTCGCGCTCATCGAGGAGCGTTTGGCAGCAGCCAAGATCGCCTCGCTCACGCTCACGGGCGCCACAAGCAAGGAAGAACGCGCGAGGTTGGTGGACACGTTCCAGACAGGCGATGTGCCGGTCTTCCTCATCTCGCTGAAAGCAGGCGGCGTGGGCCTCAACCTCACGGCGGCAGACGTCGTGATTCACTACGACCCCTGGTGGAACGTGTCAGCCCAGAATCAGGCGACCGACCGCGCCCACCGCATCGGGCAGACGCGGGCCGTGAGCGTGTTCAAGCTCATCTGCCAAGACACAATCGAGGAGCGCATCCTGCAGATGCAAGAACGCAAGCACGACCTGGCCGAAAGCGTGCTGGGCGGCGAGGGCGTGGGATCTGCGACCCTCTCGAGGGAAGACGTGCTGGCCCTGCTCGACCACGAGACCGAGTAGGGCGATCCGGGGAGAGGAGCCCCCGCGGGGGCGGCCAACGAGGTGCCCCGGTACGAAGGACGAGTGCCGAGCGGGAGGCTTCGGGGAGAGGACGTTCCCCTCTCCCCTATCGCTTGCTGCCGCACTGAGGCCGCTTGGGCTTGGCGCACAGGCGGCCTTTGCCCTATCGGACGCCATGACACTGACGGTGCCCGCGCCAGTATCCCTATCCATCCACTCATCACGGCAACAGCCGAATTCCTTGCCATGCAGGCCAGCCTGTCCCCGTCGTCCATAAGCCCAGCAGGTGTCCCCTTGCTCGAAACCCCAACTCTGCCCTCCCATTCTCTTGCGGCTTTCGCTATGACGCCCGTTTCCTTTGCCCTCGGCAACCATGATGTGGTTCTTCTGACAATGCTTCGACCTGTGTCATATCCGCTTTACGTTTGTTTACGTATGCCTTACGTTCCTTTTTACTGAATGACTGCTCGGTAAGCACTCCCCAGGGGCTTAGCGCGAGCCTAAAAGCCTTTATCAATTGTCGTAAACAGGTTTACGTGTTTATGACATTAGGCTTCAATTTGCTTGCTTTCTTTCTTGCTTACAGTTTTGCTGTTTTAAAACATGCCTATTTACCTGCATTTATTATAACTTAACGTCCCTTTACGTTAGCTTACGTACGTTGACGTTACTTAACGAAAACTAACGTCAACGTCATTTTTTACGTCATTTTACGATAAACGTCATAAACGGTGCTCAGTGAAACCTTGTCAAGATTCCGGTCTCTTCTCGTGTGTGCGTTAACTGTTTAACGTAAATAAACGTATATTGACGAAAACGTCGATTTAACGTAAACTAAGTGGCTTGAAAGTGCTTTACGGTCCTTAACGTCAATTAACGTGAGTTAATGTAATTGACGTAATTTACGAAAACTTACGTTTTTATACGTAAAATCACGTTAAGAGGAAGTCTCTGCTTTCGAAAAGATGCTGGTATATGCCTTGCATCTGATTTATATAGTTGTAAAATCACGTCAATTGACGCTAGCTTTACGTAAGGAAGAGTTCCAAACTTCGAAAGGACCGTCCCGTGCAGGCCACCTACAGCGACATCGTCAAAACCACGGGTGTCTCGAAGCCAACGGTCATCAAAGTAGCCGACGAACTCGATCCGGACAAGTCCCATCGCACCGTAGAGAACCGCACAACCATCATGGACGACTGGCTCACGCAGGCAGTCGCCGACAAGCTTACGAAAAAGGGGCTCGTAAAACAGGTTGCACCGACCGCAGAAGACGAAGTAGGGGAGGACAGTCCCGTCTCGCAGGTCCCCAAAAAGCGTGTCGTACGCGCAAAATTGGCCTCTGAGCAGGAAAAAGAGTCCATCCAGGACACTGTGCAGCAGCTTATGGACCGCGTTCTGAAGGCAGAAGCCGAGAAGAACGAGATGCTCCTTAAGGCAAAGGACGAGAAGATCGAGCTGCTCACCGACCAAGTTCGAGAGCTGGGGGAGCGTGTCGAAAAGCTCGATGACAAGGTTGAGGCAGAGCGCGCCCGCTATGACGAACTCGTCAAGCGCACCACAGAGGCACTCAACGCCCCCAAAGTTCCTTTTTGGCGCAGGCTCTTGGGTATGCCTGCCAAAAAGGACGAGGCAGGGGAGTAGTTAGGAGCTCCTTGCTCTCAGTTCCGCGCGTAGTCATACATATACGCATATATATACACGAGATTGCTCAGAAGGCCGTCATTCCAAACCGGAAGACGGCCTTCTTTGCGCGTCGTTCTCAGCCATGCTTCTAACCCTGTTCACCCGTATGATAGCACCTACGGCCAGGCTGCCAACATCCATTCGTCTGGCACCTTGTGACTAACTGCAGCCACAGCAGGCCGCGGCTGTGCAGTCTCGTCCGCAGGTTCTCTCAAACGAGGGATCATCCCATGGAGCCCGCGACGAGAAGCGTTGCGTCTAGGCAGATAGAGGACGCAAGGCTCAATTACACGGAAGTCTTCCGCCTCCAGCCTTGGAGAGGCCATGGGGGCTGTTCAGAATGAAAACAACGATTGATGTGGCTAGCCTGATTGAGTGTGTTGCTTGTCTGCACTACCCATGGGACTCGCAGAGAAACGCTGAGAGGCTTCCTGACTCACATGACCCCTTAGTGGGACCACATTGCGTCAGCGGTTGCGTATGTCATGATCCAAGCACTAGCTTGACCGTAGTCGCCCTTGTTCTTCCATGATTCATCTCCCTCTGTACAACCCTCCAAGCCAGTATCCTGTTGTTCCCGTTTCGTTTTCAAAAGCCTTTTCTTTTAAGGAATGTAGATAGGGGAGTGATAGACCTTAAGGAGAATTGCGGTCTTTATTTGCGCGCGGTCTTTGAACATGCGGTACGTATCTGTCACATCAAGCGGTATGTATTTGCCTTTGGGGTCCGCGCTCTTTTCTTCCTCTGCGGTCGTCTGTTTGCTTTGGTGGTTGGCTCATGGGCAATCGCCTACTCAGAGGCGAGCCCTTTGCTTTTGCGTGGACTGGAAGGTGCGCGGCAGGGGGTTGCGGCGCATGCGTCATCGACACCGGGGTTGCCAGCTCAGGACTGTGTCTTGGTTTGTTGGGGGAGGCGTCTTGATCTATGCGGCCGGAGGGAGCGCCTTGAGGCGGCCTGTACGCCATGGTGCGGTCTCGCGCGATGTTGTGCCGGCGTCCACCATGGCGCGGGCACACAGGGCGGCAGGGGAGCCCTGGAGGGCGAGCATGGCGAGCGCTCGACGCACACGACGCGTGCACGTCCAG
>Ga0129308_1003031_pt1 | contig 12930 bp, 9 predicted proteins | sample L827metagenome_FD_94440 | JGI IMG/M metagenome (GOLD analysis project Ga0129308, IMG submission 94440) | Ring-tailed lemur group fecal microbial communities from Wisconsin, USA - L827 metagenome | ecosystem: Host-associated > Mammals > Digestive system > Large intestine > Fecal | place: USA...
ATGTTGCGCTGGGTCACGATGCAAGTCAAACCGATGAAGAAGTGCGCAAGCGACACGGCGAGCGCGGGCTTGACCTCGGCGGCGGTGGGCAGGTTGATGCCCGACACGGCGACAAAGCAGGCGAGCAGCTCAACGGCGACGAGCGCGATCGAGGTGACCGGGCTCACGGCCGAGGGGGTGTCGTTCTCAGGCGAGCCCATCAGCTCGTACGTGTAGAGCATGACCGCCGGGACATAGATGACCTTGGTGAGCGTGGCGGTGCCGGCCCAAGTGAACAGCGAGCTGGAACCGGTGATGATGCCGAGCGTGATGAAGATTGCCACGAGCACGATCGACTGGGCGCCGTACTCGAAAGCGGAGGTCTTGGGAGACTTGGTCAGCATCACGGACAGGCTGGTGACGATGAGAAGCGCTCCCAGGACGTTGACGATCACATATCCATCCATGCTTCTCCCCTCCTAACCAATCCAGGCGGCCGCGATGAAGCTGGAGGCCACAGTCATGATGATAAGTACGACGAACACGGCGGTCATCTGCTTGGGAATGGCGACTCCGGCCTCAACCGTGGGCGAAGGCTCGCCGGGAAGGACCTGGCCCATCCACTTGAGGAACCAGGCGAAGCACGCCACGGTCTCGAGCAGGCCGACGATGACGATGAGCATGAGCAGCCAGTTGCCCTGAGCGGCCTGAAAGCTGCCGCCGAAGATGGCGAACTTCGAGAAGAAGCCGTTGAAGGGCGGGCAGCCGGCGATGGCCAGGGCCGCGCAGCCGAAGGCGACGCCGAGAAGCGGGTACTTCTTGATGACGCCCTTGATGTTGGGAAGCATGCGGGTGCCGAGCACATAGCTGAAGCAGCCGGCGACCAGGAAGAACAGGGTCTTGGCGAAGGCGTGGTTGAAGATGTGCATGACGCCGCCATCAAAGGCGAGCTGGCTGCCGAACACATAGAAGCCAAAACCCAGGAAGATGTAGGACAGCTGCGAGATGGTGGAGAAGGCCAGCAGGCGCTTCATGTCCTTCTGCGGCAGGTACATCAGGAAGCTGAAGAGCATCGTCACGATGGCGCCGATGACGATGACCCAGCCGACGGACTCGGGGATGACGCCGGCGCTGGCCAGGGCACGCGCCAGGACCGCGACGCCGACCTTGACCATCGAGGCGCCGTGCAGGTAGGCCGACACGGGCGTGGGGGCCTCCATGGCGCTGGGCAGCCACATGTAGAACGGCAGCTGCGCGGACTTGGCCCACGCGGCGATGATGATGCAGACCAGGACCGCGGTCTTCCAGCCGTTGTCGAGGCTGGCCAGGGCGGAGACCTCGAACGTGCCGGTCTGGGCGAAGAGCAGGCATACGGCCACGTACAGGCCCAGGGCGCCGATGTGCGTGAGGATGAGGGCCTTCATGGCCGACTTCTGCGCGGTGGCGGTGTGGTAGTAGCCGATGAGCGCCCAGGAGCAGGCGCCCGTGATCTCGAAGAACACGAGCTGGGTGACGAGGGTGTTGCTGTAGACCAGGCCCGCCATGGCGCCGATGAACACGGTGAAGAACGCGTAGAAGCGGCGGCGCGGCGCGTCGGGGTGCTCACGGTTGCCCGCGTTCATGTACCCGACGGAGTAGATGGCGATGAGCAGGCCGATGCCGACGAAAGCCGTGGCGAGCATGACGCTCATCTTGTCGAAGATGAAGCCGAGCACGAGGGCGTCGCCGACAGTGGCGATGTCGAGGGTCTGCGTCGCCCCTGCGTCAATGCCCAGGCCGATCCAGGCAAACAGCGCGCAGGCCGTAGATACAGCGGCGGCGAAGATGCAGATCCACTTAGCCATGTGCTGCGGGCACACTGCGATGACAAGCGCACACACGAACGGGACGAGCGTGGCAGCGAGGCCCAGCACGGAAAGAGTCGTTAACATGAGCGGTCCTCCTTCCTAAAGTCCCAGGGCGCACAGCACGAAGGCGAAGGCGGCGAGGGCCACGATGCACCAGGTCTGGCGACCGACGAGCTTGTAACGGACACGGCTAACGACGTTTTCGAACACAGAGCACAGGAAGAAGATCACGGCCATCTTGATGAGGAAGAACAGGATGCCCAGAAGGACCGCCGGCACGGTGAGCTCGGTGGCGGCGCCCCACGGCAGGAAGATGGCGATGAACCAGGCGATGATGATGGTCTGCTTCATGGACAGGGCCATCTTCGCCATGGCCAGGCTGGGACCGGAGTACTCGGACAGCGGGCCCTCCTGGAGCTCCTGCTCGGCCTCTGCCAGGTCAAAGGGAAGCTTGCCGAGCTCGACGTAGCAGGCCAGGAAGAAGGCGATGGCTGCCACGATGACGCCCACCGGGGCGGCAACGGACAGGTCGGCCACCGACTGGCCCATGACGGCGATGGAGGTGGTGCCGCAGGTGAGGCCCATGACGAACAGGGCCAGCATCATGGAAGGCTCCACGAGCACGCCCACGATCAGCTCGCGCACGCCGCCGTGGCCCGCGTAGGCGTCGCCGGAGTCGATGGCGGAAAGCGAGAAGAAGAAGCGGGTGAGTGCGAGCAGGTAGAGCACCAGGATGATGTCGCCCAAAAGCGGGATGGGGCTCGCGGCGGTGAACATCGGGATGCCCATGGCAAGCAGAAGCATGGTGCCCAGGAAGATGGCGGGCATCCAGGTGTGCACGAAGCTCGAGCACGAGGGATGCACGTCTTGACGCTTGAAGAGCTTGGCGATGTCGTAATAGTCCTGGAAGATGGACGGACCCCTGCGCGTGTGCATCTTGGCGCGCAGCCAACGGGAGGTACCCGAGAACAGCGGAGCCAGAAGAACCAGCAGAAGGGCCTGCAGAATCGCGACGATGATTTCCATGTTCTCAGCCCTCCCCTACTTGACCAGGACGGCAAGGACGAGGAAGAACACGAGCGCGGCCACGATGTACACGATGTACACGCGGAAGTTGCCGCCCTCGATGCGCTGGGCCTTCCGTCCGAGCCATGAGACGAACGATGCGACGGTGTCGACAAGGTACTTGTCGGCGAAACCCTCAGCCTTGCCGGTGCCACGCACGAGTGCGTTGAAGCCCGACACGAAGGCGTCCTTCTTGGCCACGACGGCGGTGCGAGCCGCGTAAATCGGGCGCAGGAAGTGCTTGACCTCGGTGGCGAAGGTGGTGGCGATGACGGGCATGCCCGGATCGAGCGCGTAACCGCAGGCCCAGGGGTCGCGGTCGCTGGCCTTGCCGCCATGGGCGAGGACCTGCTTGGCGGCCATGGGAAGCAGCGCGCAGGCGATGAGCAGGATTGCCACGAGCGGCGTGGAGATGGCGCTGCCCAGAACCGGGTTCACGAGCGTGGCGCCCTCGGCGACCACGACGGTGGAGGCGTTCAGGATGGAAGCGGCGACACCCTGCATGACGGGGGCAACCCACGGGGCGCCGATGCCGAGAAGCACGCAGATGACGGCCAGGACGACCATGCCGAAGCGCATGGGGGCCGGGACCTCACATGCCTGCTTGGCAACCTCGGAGCGAGGCGAGCCCAGGAACGTGACGCCGTACGCCTTGACGAAGCAGGTGACGGCCAGGGCGCCCGTGATGGCAAGCGACACGGCGGCGAACGCCACAAAGAACTTCACAGCCACCGTCGCCACGCCGGCGATGGAGAACATCGACTGGTAGATGAACCACTCGGACACGAAGCCGTTCAGCGGCGGGATGGCGGAGATGGCGAGCGACCCGATGAGGAAGCACATCGCGGTCACAGGCATGGCATGCACCAGGCCGCCCATGATCTCCATGTTGCGGCTGCCCGTGGTGTAGAGCACCGAGCCCGCGCCCAGGAAGAGCAGGCCCTTGAACATGGCATGGTTGAGCACGTGGTACAGGCCGGCCATGAGGGCCAGGCCGGCGATGACGGGCTGGTTCATGGCGAGGGCCATGAAGCCGATGCCGATGCCGAGAAGGATGATGCCGATGTTCTCGACGGAGTGGTAGGCAAGGAGCTTCTTGATGTCATGCTCGCCCAAGGCGTAGGCCACGCCCAGCACGCTGGACAGGGCGCCGATCACGAGGATGAGCAGGCCCCACCACAGCTGCACGCCGGTGGCGGCGAGCAGGTCCAGGCCGACCTTCACGATGCCGAAGACGCCGATCTTGATCATGCCGCCGGACATGAGCGCCGACACGTTGGAAGGCGCCGCCGGGTGAGCCTGGGGAAGCCAGGAGTGGAACGGGAACATGCCGGCCTTGCAGCCGAAGCCCACGAAGGCGAGCACGAAGCACACCGAGCCCAGAATCGGGCCGAAGTCGTGGGCGCGGAAGGTCGCAAACTCGAAGGAACCGGTCTGGGCGGCCATGATGAGGAAGCCGATCATGATGCCCATGAAGCCGATGTGAGCCATGACCAGGTACAGGAAGCCGCCGCGGATGGAGGCGGGCTTCTGCTCGATGATGACGAGGAAGTACGAGGAGAGGCTCATGAGCTCGAAGAACACGAGGAACCAGAAGGCGTTGTCCACAGTGAGGACGAGGTTCATGGAAGCGATGAACGCGTTCATGAAGAAGCCGATGGCTCCCAGGCCCATGCCCTTGTACTCGTCGAAGTACGAGATGCCGTAGATCCAGGCAACGAAGCCCAGGATGTTGATGGCGACGAGCAGAAGGCCGTTCAGGCCGTTGAGCATGATGGAGAAGTCAGCGAACGAGAAGGGCGTGGCGAAGCTCACGGACACGCCCGCCGGGTCGAGCACCGCGCCCACGCCGGCGATGACGGCGATGGCAGAGGCTATTGTGCCGAAGAAGCACGCGACCTTCTTCGCGGTGTCCTCTTTCTTACTCAGAAGCAGGGACAGCACGGCGCCCACAACCGACACGAAAACGGAGATAAGCAGCAGGTCCATGGTCTAGTTCCCCCCTTCCTCGTCCATGTTCTGGAAAGCCTCGAGGCCTTCCTGCACGCTGTTGGATCGACGGCGGACGATTTCGTTGCCGTCCTCGTCGCACTCCATGAGCACGAGCGCCTCGGTGATGCAGGCGTCCACGCAGTGGGGCTTGCAGTTGTCGTAGGCACACAGGTCGCACTTGACCGCGACGGGCGAGACACCCACCTCGCATTGGAGGATCGGGTCGAGCGAGCCGGGGAACGACGGGGTGTTGTACTCGATGCCCGCCACGCCGGCGCGAGACGTGCCGGCCATGTGGATGGCACCGAAGGGGCACGACACGGCGCAGAGCTTGCAGCCGATGCAGTGCGCTTCGTCAACGCGGATGCAACCGTCGGGGTCGCGACGGATGGCGTTGATGGGACATACTTTGAGGCAAGGGGCGCCTTCGCAATGGTGGCATGTGACCGAAGCGACCAGGTCGCGGCTCTCAAAGAGCGCCAGACGAGGCTCTTTGGACAGGCCCGCACGCCGATGCCCCTCGCTGCACGCGGCACGGCATGTTCCGCAGGCCACGCAACGGCTCGGGTATATTGCGATATAGCGATTCATTTGCCCTCCCTTCATTGAATGAACGTGGGTGACGCCGGGATGGCGCCTTGGGCGGGGCCGTGCGGCCGGGGTGCCCCCTGCCTTTGCGGCCCCGCGGGCTGCAGGCGCCTCTAGTTGAGCTCGCTCACCTGACCAGGGGTGATGTCTCGCTTTTCCAGGCCGTTGTACGCGACGCGCAAGTCGCCGTACTGGCCCTCGTTGGACTCGGCGGTGAGGCGCGCCTTGAGCTCCATGTAGAGCTCCTCGGCGTGCTGCTCCGCCCACACCTGGTCTTCGACGCGCTCGACCTCGATGGCGCAGTACTTGCTCTCGGGGGTATGCGAGCGGGCGTCGACGCGGTGGATGGTCAGGTCGTTGCACTTGCCGATCCACCACTGGTACGTCATATAGACGGCGCCCTCGTTCACACGGTCGTCCACGAAGGCTCGGGTGATGATCTTGCCGCGGCGAGAGGACACCCACACCAGGTCGTTGTTCTTGATGCCGCGTGCCTGTGCGTCGGCCGGGTGGATATGGGCAAAGCCCGGCTCCTCGGCAAGGTTGGACAGCTGCTCGCAGTTGCCGGTCATGGAGCGACACGAGTAGTGGCCGACCTCGCGGACGGTGCACAGGATGAGCGGATACTGGTCGTCGGGCATCTCGGAGGGGTCGACGTAGTCGTGCGCCACGAGGTGGGCCTTGCCCTCAGGCGTGGTGAACTTGCCGCCGAGGAACAGGTCGGGCGAGCCGGGGTGCTCGAGCGTGGGGATGGGCCACTGGGCATGGCCGCAGCCGGCCATCTTCTCGTAGGTCGCACCATAGGCGGCAGGCCACATGTTGCGGCACTCGTGGTCCCAGATGTCCTGGGTGTTCTTGTAGTGCATGTCGTAGCCCATGCGCTCGGCGATCTCGGAGAAGATCTGCCAGTCGTGCTTGCACTCGCCCTTGGGGGGCACCGCGGCGCTGAAGTACTGGAACGTGCGGTCGCAAGCGGAGAAGACGCCCTCGTGCTCGCCCCAGCTCGTGGCGGGAAGCACGACATCGGCCACGGCGCTCGTCTGCGTCATGAAGATGTCCTGCGACACGAAGAGATCCAGCTTGGAGAGCTGATGGGCAAGGTGCTGCGTGTCGTGATCGGTCTGCAGCGGGTCCTCGCCGAAGTTATAGAACGCATGGATCTTGCCCTCTTCAACCAGATGGCCGAGGTCGGTGACCTTGTAGCCCACATGGTCGGAGAGCTGCTCCACCGGGACATTCCAGTTGTCGGCGAACTTCTGCCTGATGGCAGGGTCGGTGACCTTCTGGTAGCCGGGGAAGAAGTTGGGCAGCGCGCCCATGTCGCAGGCACCCTGCACGTTGTTCTGGCCGCGCACGGGGGCCACGCCGGAGTTGGGCTTGGCGATCTGGTGGGAGATGCACGCGATGGCGGCGCAGGTCTGGACCGCCTCGACGTTCTGCCTGTGCTGGCAGACGCCCATGCCCCAGCAGAGGATGGAGGACGGCTTGGCCGTGGCGTACATGCGCGCGGCCTCGTGCATCATGCCCGGGTCGATGCCCGTGATGTGCTGGGTGTTCTCGGGGGTGTAGCGCTCGATGGTCTTCCACCACTCCTCGAAGCCCAGGGTGTGCTCGCGCACGAACTCCTCGTCCATAAGGCCCTGTGTGACGATGGAGTTTGCAAACGCGTTGAGGAATGCGATGTTGGAGCCGTTCCTCAACGGCATGTAGATGTCGGCGATACGCGCAGTCTCGATGAAGCGCGGGTCGGCGACGATGATCTTGGCGCCCTTCTCCTTGGCCTTCACCATGCGGCGGGCAACCAGGGGGTGGGACGTGTTGGGGTTGTAACCGAACAAGAACAGGCAGCCAGCGTCCTCAATACCGGGGACGCCGCAGCTCATGGAACCAGCACCGAGTGTGTCAATCAGACCGACGACAGTAGGGCCGTGTCAAACACGGGCGCAGTTGTCGATGTTGTTGGTGCCGATGCAGGCGCGCGCGAAGCGCTGTGCAGCAAGGTTGGCCTCGTTGCCCGCGCCGCGCGAAGATCCCGTCACGAAGATGGAATCCGGGCCGTACTTCGCCTTGATCTCGGAGAGCTTAGAAGCCACAAAGTCGAGTGCCGTGTCCCAGGAGACCTGCTTGAGCGGGGCGTCCTTGGACTCGCGCATCATAGGATGCATAAGGCGCGGCGTCAGGATCTTCGTGTCGTTGATGAAGTCGTATCCGAACCAGCCCTTAAGGCAGAGAAATCCTTCATTTGTGAGACCGGGCAGAGGCTCGGCGCCCACGACCAAATCATTCTCTACAATAAGGTTGAACTTGCACCCAGTACCGCAGTAAGGGCACACGACCATATGTTTTTCCATGGTCAACCTTTCCGGTGCTTACGCAGTTCATTTGCATGCCGCGCACGTGTTTTCGAAGGCCCATGCACGGCATATCCGTCAGGCGCCTGTTTCGCAGACGGGCGCCTGACCTGCTTTCTTCAAAGCAGCGTCTATCTGGTCTTGGTCAACCAAGCGCAGCGCGTGCGACGTGCACGCCTCCACACAGGCCGGGCCGTTCGTGCGGTCGTAGCAGCGGTCGCACTTGATGACGGTCGCAGAGGCGCGAGCGCCCAGGTGCATTCCGTCAAACTCATGCATACCGAAGCCCGACTCGATGCGCACCGCGCCGTACGGACACGCCGTGACGCAGCTGGCGCATCCGATGCAGCGCTCCATGCGCACGCCGACTCGGTCGCCATCCTTGTAGAGCGCTTGCGTGGGGCACGCGGCCGCACACGGAGCGTCGGCACAGTGGTGACATGCCACGGGTGACGTCATCCCGTTGTAGGCGACCACGTTCAACCTCGACACAGGTATGTCGCCCGGCACGTAATGCTTCACCAGACACGCCGCCATGCACGCCTTGCACCCCACGCACTTGCGTGGATCGGCCATGACAAACTTGCTTCCCATTCGATTCCCTCCCTTGCCATCCTCGTAACTCTCCCCCATAAGACGCAACATGCTGAAGCGTCTTCACATTTGCTTCAAGAATGAAGCGAGTATCAGACACCCACATGCCGGGCCTTTCCCTACAAGGTGGAATAGTAGACCCAAACGAGGGCAACGCAGGACCACAGGGGCAATTTGGTTCACAGTTTGGCACTTTTTTAGGCGTTCAAAGTGTAATACGGTTGGTACACATAATTGAGGCACCCATCAAAACACGTCGTAGCGAGGGTGAAATGAGGCATTTTAACTGTGCGGTAAACATGATTTCGACAGACATGAGAGTTACGTGGGACACATTGATTTCGAATCGGGCAAAAGCAGGACTGAACGCTTTAGCGGAGGAAATTACCCGACAGCGGCATAAAACAAGCGTTGCAAAGGCAACTAAAACGTTGCTTTGTATATCAAACGTGATACGAAAACGTATAAAAGCACACTGAATCGACTCGCCCTTGCCATTAAAACGGGCCGAAATGCATCAACTCTGAAGGTAGCGCGCGGCCAATGCGAGCGTGTCTTGCTTCCATGTAGAGAGCAAGGCGGGAACAGGGTCGGAATCATGCCTGGTAGCAAGCCATGCGGTAAGTTGGAGACGGCGCATCATGATAAGTGAGGGAATGACGGCCATATCCGCCCCTACAAGGGGGTATGCCGTGGACACAGCCCGATACCCCTCGAGCCATGCGGCGACAAGGTCAGGCAGATCCGGACGCGCCTCAATAAAGCTGAGAGAAGCGGCGAGGTCGAAGAGGTGCCAGCTGTAAGCACAGTCGTCAAAATCGAGAAGCTTGAGAATATCGCCTTCTACGAGGAGATTTGCAAGGCGCATGTCAGCATGAATGAGTCCAAAACGCTCGCGGGGTTTGCCGTAAGCGACCATAGCTGCGCGAATACGCGTCTCTGCACGCTCAAGAAGCTCCTTTTCCTGTGGGGTAAAGCCAGCAAAAACGCGCCAGTTGCCCCAGGGGGCGTTGGGGCCAAGCGTGGTGTCACAGTCCCAGACAGGACGGGCGATGGGCGGTGTAAAGGAGGCACGGGGCGCAGCAGCAGCCCCAAGACCACGCATCTGTTCGCCCAGCGTAATGCCAGGCCTGAGCCCCTGGTTTAGTTCACGCGGTGCAGCGGCAACTCCGAGGCCCCGAGTCAATTCCCCAAACGCAGTACCAGGCCTAAGTGCCTGGTTAAGTTCATGCGGCGCAGCGGCAGGCTCGAGGCCCCGGGTATGCTCGTGCAGCGCTGCGGCAAGCGATCCGAGGCGACGGAAGAGGTGGCGCATCGTCTCCCCATCCCCCTCGTCGGGAGTCACTCCGTCCATGTATGCAAAGGCGACCCCGTGAAATACGCCACCGTCGGGCAGTGTCACGACTTGAACGGTGGAACCATCGAGGGCCGGTATCGGACGAATGATTTCGATACCTTCAAGTTTTACTTCACCGTATAGGTGGAAGAGCCAATCGATTTCCGCCTGCAATTCCCTCAGGCTTCGATACCCAGGGCGGCATATGCGCAGTGTTGCAACCGGTTTCCCGTTTTGCCTGGTCACACGGTATGTATGATTCTCGGAGTAACACAGTGGCTCAAGCACACAGCCAATAAAACCATAACGTTTAAGTAAAACATCAGCTGCCATGTCAAATGAGGACCCAGCGGATTCAGGCCCCGGATTGGGCACGGCATCTTCCCGCATACCTGGTTCGTCGACCATCTTCCGCCCCTCCAAGCACACACCTAGCGGCTGCGCTTGACCAGCCACAGCATCACACAAGCCAGCACCAGGCCCACAAGCGACAAACCCGATCCCACGAGGCCCGCGCAGTGCATGCCGGGACCCTCGACCACAAGACCGCCCACGGCAGTGCCAAACGCGATGCCGACGTTGAACGAGACGGGCTCCAACGAGCTGGCAAGGGTGAGCGCCTTGGGGCACTTGGAGTTCGCGGTGTGCATGAACATGGAGATGCACGGCACCGACTGCACGTACATAAGCAGGCCGATGACAAAGATCAGAAGGAGGCTCTCCGGCATCTTGGGAGTCGCGAAATACAGGCCCAGCAGCACCGCCGCGTCAACGATAAAGAGCGGGATGAGCGCCTTGACGCCGAACTTGGAATCGACCCAACCCGACAGCAGGTTTGAGAAGAACGTGACGGCACCATAGGCCATGAGTGCCATGCTCGCCTCAACATTGCCCATGCCGAGCACATCTATGAAATAGGGCGTCACATAGCCGTAGAAGACGTAGATTGCGCCCACAGCGAACATGAAAACGGCCATGCCCACAAGGACGCACGGTTGCTTGAGTAGGACAGCCTGTTCACGGAACGTTGCAGGAACGTCGGTGGCGCCTTCCCGGGGCATCAGGGCGATCATCACCGCGCAAACCACGACGCACAGCACCAAAACGATTGCCATGTCAACGTGCCAGTTCCACGTGTCGGCAATCATCTTGCCGGCCGAGGTGGCAATGACCATGGCAACCGAGAACGCTGCATAGATGACCGAGATGGCCATGGAGACCTTGCTGGGACCCAGAAGCTCCGGGATGAACGTCACGCCAACAGCGAGAAGGGCTCCGGACACCGAGCCGATCAGGATGCGCGAGATGAGCAGGACCTCGAAGTTGGGGGCGATGAGCGACAGAAGGTTGCCCAGGCAAAAGACGATGCAGTATGCAATGAGCAGATGAAACCGTTTGAAGCGCCCGGTGGTGAGGGCCAACGTAGGCGTCACAAACGCATACGTGACGGCGAAGACGCTGATGAGCATGCCAACCTGAGACAGGCCCACGCCATAGTCGGCGGCAATCTGCGGGGTAATGCCGATGATGATGAATTCGGAACATCCCAAGGTGAAGCCCAGGACAACAAGCAGGGCAACGCACACACGCGTGCGGGCAACAGACAGGGATTGTGCACCAGACACCGAAGACCTCGACTTTCGCGCCCCTCACTCAAGCGACGGCATGGGGCAAGGGGGCGACACCCACACCGAGGGGCTCAGCCGCGCACCAGCGCGCCCAAGCCCCTTATAAACGACGGGAAGGATTGTATAAAACAAAAGCCGACCGCCGCGTCACTCCATGAGAAGGACGCAGACGGTCGGCCCTATCAGGCAAAGAACTGCGACGACGCGCTAGATCGCCGGGCTGTCCAGACGGACGCCGGAAGAAGAGTTAACGTCGCACATAGGCTCAGAGCTGACTATGTCAGCCTCCTTGACGTCGTCCGAGAGGGGCTTGGGGCCAGCCTGACGCACGGCCTCAGGCGCATGGGGGTAACGCGCGGCGAAGTTCTTCTGGAACATGTCGGCGAGATGGTCCGCGGCGGCATCGTACTGCGCGCCATCGGCCCACGTGCCACGGGCGTCGAGAAGCGCAGCGTCCACACCCGGGCAGCTCAAGGGCACGTCGACGCCGAAGCGCTCGTCATAGCTGAAAGGCTGCTCATCGAGCTCGCCGGAAAGGGCGGCACGCACCATGGCGCGGGTGGCGGAGAGCTTCATGCGATGGCCCACGCCGTAACCGCCGCCGGTCCAGCCGGTGTTGACCAGGTAGACACGGGCGTGGTCGCGCTCGATGCGCTCCTTGAGCATCTCGGCGTACTCGAGCGGGTCGAGCGGCATGAAGGGCTCGCCGAAGAGAGCGGAGAACGTGGGAACCGGCTCTTTGATGCCCTGCTCAGTACCGGCGACCTTGGAGGTGAAGCCCGTCATGAAGTGGTACATGGCGGCTTCCTCAGAGAGGCGCGAGATGGGAGGCAGGACGCCAAAGGCGTCGGCCGTGAGGAAGACGACGACGCTGGGCGTGGTGCCGACGCCCTCGAGCACCGCGTTGTCGATGTGCTCGACAGGGTACGCGACGCGCGTGTTCTCCGTGATGCGCGTGTCAGAGTAATCGGGCTCGCAGGTCCTGGCCGAGATGATGACGTTCTCGGTGACCGAACCAAAGCGAATGGCGTGGTAGATGTCGGGCTCGCCCTCTTCGGTGAGATCGATGCACTTGGCGTAGCAGCCACCCTCGATATTGAAGACATGCTCGTCGGACCAGCCGTGCTCGTCGTCGCCGATAAGCCTGCGGGTGGGGTCGGCCGAAAGGGTGGTCTTGCCCGTGCCCGACAGGCCGAAGAAGACCGCCGTGCGACCCGTCTGCGGGTCGACGTTGGAAGAGCAGTGCATGGAGAGCACGTTATCCTCAACGGGGAGCAGGTAGTTCATCGTGGAGAAGATGGACTTCTTGATCTCGCCGGAGTAGCCGGTACCTGCGACGATGATGATGCGACGCTCGAAGTTGAGGGCCACGACCGACTCGGTGGCGGTGCCGTCGGTCCCAGGGTTGCAGCGGTAATCAGGGGCTGCGAGCACCACGAAATCAGGCTCGTAGGAAGCGAGCTCCTCGGCGGCGGGCCTCACGAGCATCTGACGGGCGAAGAGGGCCTGATGAGGCTTCTCGCAGACGACGGCGAAATTGCGCGAGTGAG
>Ga0129308_1003032_pt1 | contig 12928 bp, 13 predicted proteins | sample L827metagenome_FD_94440 | JGI IMG/M metagenome (GOLD analysis project Ga0129308, IMG submission 94440) | Ring-tailed lemur group fecal microbial communities from Wisconsin, USA - L827 metagenome | ecosystem: Host-associated > Mammals > Digestive system > Large intestine > Fecal | place: USA...
AATAAAGAACAATTAGAAATGGCTAAAGATTATGGATGGCATAACATGGTTGTTATTCCAAATCCATTAAATGAAAGTATAGTCCAATTTATAAAAAAAGAGAATCACAATGATATATGTGAAAGGTTTGTGATGGCTGGAAGATTGGCTGAACAAAAAAACTATAAATTAGCCATTGATGCGATGAAGACAATTCACACACTTTATCCATATGTTACGTTAGATATTTTTGGAGAAGGAAAAATGAGAGAGGGGCTTCAGAAGTATATAGAAGAGGCCGATTTAAAAGATATTGTTACGCTAAAAGGTTGGTCGGAAAATGTTGCATTGGAATTAATAAAATATGATGCGTATATGCTAACTTCTAACTTTGAAGGTCAACCAAACTCATTGATGGAAGCTATGGCGTTAGGGGTTCCGTGTATCTCTACTGCCTGCAAAACAGGACCTAGAGAGCTTATTAATAGTAAGAATGGAATTTTGATTGATACAAATAGTCTTGAACAATTGATTAATGCCATGAAAACTCTTATCGCTATGGATAAAACAAGTAGGGAAAACATGGGGATTGAAGCTAGAAACGATATGGTACGGTCTTATAATGTTTCTACTATAGCAAGTCAGTGGGAAGGAATGTTTAAAAGCATACGGAAATAGTAATTAATTTAGTCATTCACTTTGCCTTTGCTTTAAAACATGATGTGTTGCTATGTAAACATAAAACTTCGTTAGAAAATTAGTTTATTAAAAGAATGATCAATGTTTATAAGGGGTTAATCACATAAATTTAGGAGAAGTGTAATGAATATATTAGTCTTGTTTTTTATTGGAATAATAGCGTTTTTAGTATTGATACGTCCAAGTAGTAAAGTGTTAACAGTACTAATGATGGCAATTTTCGTTATTATGATAGCAGGAACACATGATTCTTATGACTACAACCAATATGTCATCATGTACTCGAGAGCAGCCAGTGGATTGACGACCACAGTATCAGGTACTTGGTTATTGACCCAACTTATGCGCCTAGGAACGTTGCTCGGGTTAGAATATGATGGATTTAGACTTATAATCACCATCATTGAGAGTTTGATCATTCAATTATCATTACGTAGATATTGTAAAAACACAGCTTTTGCATGGCTACTTTTTATTCTATTTCCAGGATGGTGGCTATCCACTTTATTTAGACATACTATTGCATTAACTATACTCATTTGGTCGTTAAGATTTTTAGTCGAAGATAAGAAGTACAATACAATTAAATACCTTTTGTGTGTGATTATTGCCGGGATGTTCCATAGTGCATTTTGGTTTTTCTTGATTCTGATTTTAATAAAATTTTACGATGAAAAAACGATTTTGTTTGCGGGGGGCATTTCGACAGTAGTGCTTTTCACTGCTAAACAAATATCTTTTATCAATAATTTGTTAAGTTTTCTTCGGATTGAAGATGATATTGCATTAAGAATACAAGGAAGAACAACCTCTTTTGTTGGTTCTTTTTTAACAATTATCCATATGTTTCCAGTATTGCTTTCTGGAATACTTGCATATTGGATAAACATTGGAAAGCTGAGCTTTGGAAACAAAGAAAAAGAGGAAATGGCAAATGAAGAACTACCGATTCAAAAGAGTTTTATAAGAATATGTAGCACATATATATTTTGCATTTGTATGAGTATGATTTCTTCATTGTCTTCTAGGTTGTGCCATTTTTATTCGGTATTCTTTATCATTATATGCGCAAATTGTTTAGATAAATACAGGTCAAATGAGACTGGTAGATTTCTAATAGAGTTTTTATTCGTGGTTGGTGCGGTTATATTAACCATTCTCTCATGCATTGAGTCAAAATCGCTTTACGAGTTGATTATCAAAGCAATTTTTGATACAAATGTTTTTCTTAATTTTTAAGGATTGGAGTTAAAAAGAAATGAATAGAGCTACGAAATATAATTATGTTATATTTGGAACATATATGGATTTGTACGAGATTTCATATTCCGATTTAAAAAGGGCGACTAATGCCAGGTATTTAACAGAGGGAATTTATACAAATAATATTTTTCTAAAAGCTCTATATAAAGTTCATACATCACAACGAATTAATATGAAGATTAATCTTCCTTTTAAAAGCATTTGGAATAAAATGGCTTACATTAATGATTTTGGAGATAATAAACCAATTTGTTATGTTTTCTTTGCAGGGACTTATTGGTTTTCAAAAGAATATATTGCTTTTTTGAGAAAACAACAGCCGACGTGTAAAATAGTGATTTTCTATCAAGATTTAATTAAAACACATGTGGAGCTATTTAATGAAACAAAAAATCTGACGGATCTTACGATTTCTTTCGATCAGGGTGATGCTGAAAAATATGGGATTCTTTATCATCCGCTTGTGTATTCATATTATGAAAATATAAAGGATAAAGGATATAGAAGCGATGTATATTTCGTTGGTAAGGCAAAAGATAGACTGGATTTAATAATTTCAGTTTATGAGAAATTAAGAGAATTTGGGTTGACATGTGATTTTCATATCACTGGTGTTCCTCAAGATAAGCAAGAATATTCGAATGAAATAGACTATTGTAACCAGATGCAGTATGAGGAAAATCTAAGTCATATACTTGGAACGAAGTGTGTTTTAGAGATAATGCAGGGTGGTGGAAAAGGATTTACGCTTAGATATGCTGAAGCGTTAATGTATGATAAAAAAATGATTACAAATAATCCTGAGATCGAAAATGCAGATTTCTTTTCAAAAGAAAAGATAATGGCTATTACTAATGAAAATGATATAAGTGAAGAGTTTTTGCAGAATATTGGAACAAAAATTCAGTACGAATGTAAAGAACAATTATCACCGATTGCATTTATAGAATATATCGATAACTTGTTGTAAAAGAAGAGGTTTAGTCATAATGAAGAATACAAAAATAAGACAATCAAACATTGAAATGTTGCGTGTTTTGGCAATGTTTTTGATTGTGTGCATGCATTTATTATGGCATGGAAATGTTCTCAATGAATGCACCTATGGGTCAGTAAACTATTATCTATTTTGGACTATACGTTCATTATGCTATATAAGCGTAAACGCTTTTGTTCTGATTTCTGGTTATTTTATGGTAAATAGTAAGTTTATTACTTCTAAGTTGCTAAAAATAATAATACAAACATTGTTTTACTCGTTGATTTTTTTTGCTTTAGCTGCATGTATAAATAATGAACTAATAACTATTCCGAATGTTTTAAAGGTGTTTTTTCCAATTTCAAGTGGTCAATATTGGTTTATAACATCTTACTTTTTGCTATGTATTTTGTCACCAATTTTGAATGCTGCAATTGCCAACATTGATAAGCGAATGCATAGAACTATTATCATTTCTTTACTCATCGTTTTCTGCGTGATGCCAACTATTCTATTTTGGACAAGAAGTTCATTGAGTATGGGGAGGGATCTCAATTGGTTTGTAGCATTATATTTTATTGCAGCATACATTAGAAAATATGGAGTTTGTTTAGAAAAGAAGAAACTTATAGTTTATTTCATTTCTGCAATAATACTTATGATGCTAAGCCTGATCATCATAGGGGCAGTTACTCATACCATTTTTGGAATTGAAAAGGAGCAGGACCTAATGCTCTGCTTTAATTCTGTTTTTTCTTGCGCCGCATCAGTGGCAGCCTTTTTGATATTTTTAGATCTTAGGATAAACAATCAAAAAATATCTCACATTATTAATTCGATTTCGGGATTGATGCTTGGGGTTTATTTGTTCCATGAAAACCCATTTATTAGAAGCATTCTATGGGATTTTATTGATCCAACGAGATACATGAATAGTATGCATGGTACTTTGCTAACGCTATTTTACATGCTATTTGTTTGCTTTTCTATAATGGTAATAGGCTGCGTATTAGAAAAAATCAGATTGTTTTTGTTGGATCTTGTTAGGGGTAATTATTTTTGCGATAGAGTAGCGGAAAAAATTGATAAGTGTATCGATAGGATAAATGCAAGGTTAGAATAATAACTGAACGTCCATTAAGCCCCATCGGAGATGGGGAGAACAGAGTAAGCAGTAGCGTTGAAAGGAGTACCAAAAAGAAAACCTCTGCGTTATCATAGATGATGGTCTAGGCAACCAAATCTAATGAAAGCAGAGGTATCCAAAATGGACGATCAAAGTATAGCACATACGAAGCATAATTGCACGTACCATATCATATTTATTCCGAAATATCGGAGAAAAGTGATGTATGGCCAAGTGGGGAAGGAGATAGGAGAAATTATTTCAACAGTATGTAAGATTTCAGGAGTCGATTTAATCAGGGGAGGTGTTTGCCCTGATCACGTACATATATATGTATCTATACCACCCAAAATGAGTGTTTCATCAGTCATGTCAAGGATTAAGGGGAAATCAGCACTGATGATTTTTGATAGACATCCGGAATATCGGGATAAGTATGGCAGGCATTTTTGGGCGAGAGGATATTATGTAGAAACAATTGGTCAAGTAAACGAAGAAACAATAAAGAAATATATTGCTGAGCAGGAAGAGTGTAGCAGAATAGGGGGCTAATAGCCTCTTTTAAGAGGCGGCCAAGTACCAAAGGTTGCTTAGACCTCGCCTATAGGCGGAACCGAAAAAAGCCTCGGAGGGGTACACTCAAACCACCGGCTAGGCTGGTGGTCATGACTTAAACTAAATAGTATCAGGAAGTGGATAATAGAAATTAGTACTCATAAGACAACTCATACTAATGGTAACTATAGTTTTCTTAATATCGCTGTTATTGTGATGAAATTGTGAATGTTGAGTCGTTTCAAACCTTTGTTTATACTCGAAGCACTGGAATGCTGTACTGGTACATAAGGAATAGGAGATTAGTTGATGGATAAACAGTTCGGTAAGAAAATAGTTTCGGGAATAGGTTGGAAGTTTGGTGAAAGAATAATTGCACAAGGAATTTCGTTTGTAATATCTATTGTGCTTGCAAGATTATTGTCTCCAGAGCAATATGGCACCATTGCGTTGGTCTTGGTTTTTATAACAATTGCAAATGTATTTGTGAGTGACGGGCTTGGCGCAGGCTTGATTCAAAAACAAGATTCTGGAGAATTAGAGTTTTCCACAATGTTTTTTTGCAGTTTGATATTTGGGATAACTCTTTATGGAGTGCTATTCTTTTGCGCACCGTTAATAGGAAAATTTTATAACAATAATGACTTAATCATTGTTGTTCGAGTACTTGCATTACAGTTGCCGCTAGCGTCGATAAAGACAATTCAGCATGCATATATATCTAAACATATGATGTTTAGAAAATTTTTCTTCTCTACGTTAGCAGGAACAGTTGTTTCTGGAATAATAGGGATAATAATGGCTTATAATGGTATGGGGGTATGGGCGTTAGTAGAGCAGTATTTGGTAAATAGTTTAATTGATATGACAGTGCTATTTTTTACGGTTCGTTGGCGCCCAAGGGCTGTGTTTAGTATTGATGCTGCAAAAGAAATATTATCATATAGCTGGAAGTTATTAGCTGCATCCTTAATTAATACTATATACAGTGAATGTCGTAATCTTATAATAGGAAAAAAATACTCTGAATCTGATTTGGCGTATAACACAAAAGGAAGTCAATTCCCATCTTTATTTATAACAAATATAGATACGGCAATTAGCTCGGTACTGTTTCCGGCGATGGCATCAGTGCATTATGATAAAGGAAGATTGAAATCCTTAACAAGAAAATCAATGAAAACGACCTCTTTTCTCATCTTTCCTCTTATGGTAGGGCTGATGACAATTTCGAATACTTTAGTTTGTGTTTTACTTACTGATAAATGGCTTGGATGTGTTCCGTTTCTGATTATTGCTTGTATTTATTGGATGTTTCAGCCGTGTTTAACAGCAAATAATGAAGTATTAAAGGCTGCTGGACGAAGTGATCTTTGCCTTAAAATTGAAATTATTAAAAAGATAATCGGATTTTCATTAGTACTTATAACGATGAATATTAGTGTTCTTGCACTTGCTTTATCAAATGCATTATTTGCTTTATTGTCAACAGCAATAAATATTTTTGCTACACGTAAAGTGATACCATATGGGTATCGCGAACAAGTTGCAGATATGTTACCTTCATTTGGATTGTCTGTGCTAATGGGAATAGTAGTATTCATGGTCGGCAAAATAGCGCTAAATAGTGTTTTGGTAATGTGTATGCAAATATGTGCGGGTGGACTATTCTATCTTGTACTTTCGTACGCTTTCCACATGGAGGCATTGACAGACATTTTATCAATTCTAAAAAATGTAAACTCTTGACGATCTCTTTTAGGATCATAATTAAAAACATAATTATTCTACAGAATTGATCCATAATAAAAACGAGATTTTTAAAACTGTACAAAATTCATAAATGAAAAAAATTGAGAAAGTGAAGAACAGAACCATGAGAATATGGAAAAAGATTTATCTATATATAACTAATCCTGCCTTTAGATTTAATATAAACACTAATCGAGGAAAATATGACAATCTTTCAGATGAAGAATTTTTAAAATTAAAATTCAAAACTGTTTTTGGTAGAGAAATAGATTTCAGAAATCCTAAATCATATAATGAGAAATTACAGTGGATAAAACTATATGATAGGAAGCCTATATACTCAAATATGGTAGACAAGTATGAGGCAAAAAAATTTGTTGCATCTCAAATTGGTGATGAGTATGTGATTCCTACGTTGGGGGTTTGGGAAAGGTTTGAGGATATTGATTTCGAAAAACTTCCGGAAAAGTTTGTTTTGAAATGCACCCATGATTCTGGTGGATTAATAATATGCCGTGATAAGAGCGCACTTGATATAAAACAAGCTCAGATAAAAATTGAGAAGTGTTTGAAACATAACTACTTCTTATCTGGAAGAGAATGGCCATATAAAAATGTTAAGCCTAGAATAATTGCGGAAGAATACATGGAGGATATAGCCACTGGAGAGTTGAGAGATTATAAATTTTATACATTTAACGGAAAAGCAAAATATGTAATGATAAACTCAGAACGGGGGATAGGTACAACAAAAGCTGATTATTTTGATAAAGATTTCAATTGGTTAGATTTTACCTGGGGGTACCCTAATGCTAATACGAGGATAGATAAACCTCGAAATTTTGAAAAAATGCTTGAACTTTCAGAATGTCTTGCAAAAGACACATATGAATTACGTGTTGATTTTTACGAATGTAATGGTCAAATATTTTTTGGTGAACTTACATTTTTTGATGGCGGCGGATTTACTAAATTTCAACCAGAGTCATGGGATTTTGTGTTTGGATCGCAATTAAATCTACCAATAGAGACTATAGATAAGTAATAAAGGTGACTATTTATGTACAAAATATTGATTGCTGGAGATGTCGTACCAACTGAGTCTAATTGTTCATTTTTTGAACAAGGAGATATAGATACTCTGTTTGGGAAAGATATTATACATATATTAGATAATACAGAATATAAAATGTTTAATTTGGAATGTCCATTAACGGATAAACAGGATCCTATAGCTAAAAGTGGCCCTAATTTATCTGCGTCTTCTTCCTCAATAAATACAATCAAAGCAATAAAACCATCAGTGATTACGTTGGCTAATAATCATATTATGGATCAAGGAAACACAGGACTTTTCTCGACTATCGAACTATTAAAGGACAGTAGCATTCCTTTTATTGGCGCAGGAAAAGACATTGATGATGCACAGCGTCCGTTCTTTTTTAGTGTCAATAACAAAAAAGTTGGTGTTTTTGCATGTGCGGAGCATGAGTTTAGTATCGCAACTAAGAACAAACCTGGAGCCAATCCGATGGATTTGTTAGATACTCCGGACTTAGTTCATGGAATAAAATCGGAATGCGATTTTTTAATTGTACTATATCATGGTGGAAAAGAATACTATAGGTATCCATCTCCACAATTGCAAAAAAGATGCCGAAAAATTGTGGAAAAAGGGGCTGATCTTGTGGTTTGCCAGCATAGCCATTGCATTGGATGTATGGAAAAAGTTGATGATGCAACCATAGTATACGGTCAAGGGAATTTCATCTTCGACGGCAGTGAAGATGAGTGCTGGAAAACTTCGTTATTGCTTGCTCTTGATGAGAATTTTGATCTTGATTATATTCCAATAAAAAAGGAAAAGAATGTCGTTAGGATGGCGAAGGCCAATGATGCAGAAAAAATCCTACTCGATTTTTGGAATAGAAGTGAGGAAATAAAGATTGAAGGTACAATTGAGCAAAAATATTATCAAATTGCAAGCATAGAAATTGACTCTTATTTACTTGGGATGTCTGGAATTAGGATGGGATTTGTCTATTATGCATTGAATAAATTGTTTTTCCATAAGTTGACGCCTTTGATTGTAAAATGCAAATTCAAAAAAAGAGCGTTATTATCAATTAAAAATCATATAGAATGTGAAGCGCATTCTGAATTGCTGTTGACAGGAATTGATCAAAAAATAGATTTGATAAGGGAGGGGGATTGAAGATGAAAGGGATTATTTTAGCTGGCGGGCCGGAACTCGTTTGTATCCGCTCACCATGGTTACGTCAAAACAGCTTTTACTAGTATATGATAAACCAATGATATATTATCCCTTTTCAACATTAATGCTCGCAGAAATTAGAGACATTCTAATAATTTCAACTTCTCAAGATATTCCTTGTTTTGAAGAATTATTGGGAGATGGTCACCAGTTTGGCATAAATTTATCATATGCTGTGCAGCCATCACCAGATGGATTAGCTCAGGCGGTCATTATAGGAAAAGAGTTTATTGGTGATGATAGTTGTGCAATGATCCTTGGAGACAATATTTTCTATGGTAATAGTCTCTTTAAATTTATGGATGATGCTAAGAGAGCTTCCGAAAATGGAGAGGCGACTGTTTTTGGATATTACGTTAAGGATCCTGAACGCTTTGGTGTTGTTGAATATGACACAAAAGGAAAAGTTCTTTCTGTGGAGGAAAAGCCAGAGAACCCTAAAAGTAATTATGCTATCACTGGTCTCTTTTTTTATCCGTCTGAAGTTTCAGTGATGGCGGAAAAAGTAAAACCTTCTGCTAGGAGAGAAATTGAGATAACAACATTCAATGAAATGTATCTTAAAGCTGATAAATTGAATGTTCAGCTATTAAATAGAGGGTTTGCATGGCTTGATACTGGGACAATGGATAGCTTGTTATTAGCAGCAGATTTTATACATATGATTGAGGAACAACAAGGAGTAATGATTTCGGCACCAGAAGAAATAGCATATAGATATGGTTGGATTGATGACGAAGTAATGTTAAAGGCAGCAGAAATGTACGGTAAATCTCCTTATGGAGAGCATTTGAAAACAGTTATTAGAGGAAAGATAATTAAGTAAATGAGGATGAGAATATGAATATTATCGTAACCGGAGGAGCCGGATTTATTGGAAGCAACTTTGTATTTCACATGTTAAACAAGTATCCGAATTATCGAATCATTTGCTTGGACTGCTTGACTTATGCAGGTAACTTATCTACACTGGCACCAGTAATGGATAATCCAAACTTCCGTTTTGTAAAGGAAAGCATCACAGACAGAGAAGCAGTCTATACACTCTTTGAAGAAGAAAACCCGGATATGGTTGTCAACTTTGCAGCAGAAAGTCATGTAGACCGTTCCATCGAACACCCGGGTATTTCTGGATACCAATATCAAGGGTACCGCAGTGTTGATGGATGCGTGCCGCAAGTACGGAATCACCCGTTACCATCAGGTTTCAACGGATGAGGTATATGGAGATCTGCCCCTTGATAGACCCGACTTGTTCTTTACAGAGGAAACACCAATCCACACTAGCAGTCCATACAGTTCATCCAAAGCCGGTGCTGACCTTTTAGTACTTGCTTATCACAGAACTTACGGCCTTCCTGTAACGATTAGCCGCTGCTCTAACAACTACGGTCCATATCATTTCCCCGAGAAGCTGATTCCTTTGATGATTGCCAATGCATTAAATGACAAGCTTCTTCCTGTTTACGGAGAAGGATTAAATGTACGTGATTGGCTCTATGTAGAAGATCACTGCAAGGCTATTGACCTGATTCTTCATAATGGCCGTGTTGGTGAAGTTTATAATATTGGTGGACATAATGAGATGAGAAATATTGATGTTGTAAAGATAATCTGTAAAGTACTGAATAAACCGGAAAGTCTGATCACCTACGTAACCGATCGCAAAGGTCACGACATGCGTTATGCCATCGACCCAACCAAGATCCACAACGAACTGGGCTGGCTGCCGGAAACAAAATTTGCAGACGGCATCAAGAAGACCATCCAGTGGTATCTGGACAACAAAGAATGGTGGGAGACCATCATTTCCGGTGAATATCAGAACTATTACGAGAAAATGTATGGGAATAGGTGAGAATTTATGGGCCAGATAACAGTAGAGAAAAATATAAATAGCATTAAAGGACTATGTGTTATCACTCCTGCGGTACATGGAGATAGCCGTGGTTATTTTATGGAAACTTATAGTCAGCGAGATATGGAAGAGGCTGGAATAGATATTACTTTTGTTCAAGATAATCAATCTATGAGTACAAAGGGAGTATTAAGGGGACTTCATTTTCAGAAGAATTTTCCGCAGACCAAACTGGTAAGAGTGATTAAAGGCTCTGTCTTTGATGTAGCAGTGGATCTAAGAAAAGATTCTAAAACATATGGAAAATGGTACGGCATTGAGTTGACAGAGGAAAACAAAAAACAGTTTTTGATTCCTAAAGGATTCGCGCATGGATTCCTTGTACTTTCAGATACTGCAGAGTTTTGCTATAAGTGCGACGATTTTTATCATCCAAATGATGAGGGTGGAATGGCCTGGAATGATCCTGAAATCGGTATTGAATGGCCGAGGTTGGAAGGCACATATAAAGGAACTGCTTCTGCTGAAGAATATAGCGTAGATGGTACACAGCTTAATCTTTCTGATAAAGATCAGAAATGGTTTGGAATGAATGAGACGTTCAAATTTTAATCGGAGGGCATACGGATGAAAATACTAGTAACAGGTGCAAATGGATATCTTGGGCAAGGTATTGTTAAAGCTATACTAAACAAAGGCCATGAAGTGATTGCGGCAGATTTTTCAACTCAAAAAGTTGATAAGCGTGCAAATAGGAAACCATGTAATCTTTTTGATATTGTAGATCCATATAATTACTTTGAGCAGCCAGATGTGTTGCTACATTTAGCTTGGAGAGATGGGTTTGTTCACTATTCTGATGCACACATTGAGGATTTGCCAAATCATTATGCTTTCATTCAAAAGATGGCAAAAAGCGATGTGAAAACAATTGCCGGAATGGGTAGCATGCATGAAATAGGCTTCTTTGAGGGAAGCATTGATGAGAACACACCATGTAATCCGGAGAGTTTTTATGGCATTGCGAAAAATGCTCTAAGAGAAGTAACAAGGATTAATTGCAAGCAGAATAATAAGAATTTCCAGTGGCTTAGAGGTTATTATATTGTTGGTAACTCTAAGTTTGGTAGCTCTATTTTCTCAAAAATAACTTCAGCTGTAGAAGAAGGCAAGAAGACATTTCCGTTTACATTGGGATTAAATCAGTTTGATTTTATAGATTATGATCTTTTTGCTGAGCAGGTAGCAACTACTGTAATACAGAGCGAAGTGAATGGTATTATAAATATTTGTTCGGGAAGACCTGAAAAGTTGGCCGACAGAGTAGAACGGTTTATTATTGAAAACAACTATAATATTAAACTTGAATATGGTAAATTCCCTGATAGACCATATGATTCGAAGGCTGTATGGGGCAACAGTAACAAAATAGAACAGATTATGAAATAATTTTTAAGCTGGGGAAGAATATCATTAAATTTTTATGGCAACGGAAGAGTACACTGAAAATGTTTAAGAAATATGAAATCATACAATTGGAATATTTCCAAAATACAAAAAATACTTTTTCAAATGGCCATAGATAGAGGGTTACCAAGAATAGTTTGGAATTATAAAAGAAAATGATGTGGAGAAAATATAATGATAAGTATCATATTGATCATAGTATTATTAAGTCTATGTTTTTTCGATATTAGGACGAACTATAAGGGGGCTTCGGTAGAAGCAACTACATTAATGAAAGGGATAGGTGCAGTATTGGTATTTATACATCACATTGCCTCTGTGACTAGTGGTGGAATACTAAATCAAATGAATTTTCCGTCAGTTGCAATCTTTTTTTTGGTGGCTGGATATGGAACTATGTATGGTTATATGCATAAGCGGGGGGGGCTATTTAAGCAAATTGGCATTGGATAAAATTCCAACAATAATTAAATGGTGTATATTAACCGTAATAGTGACTGGTATATACTGTGTGGTAATTGGGAATCCTCCGAGTAAAGAAGAAATACTTTTTTGCTTTACAGGGAACAGAATATTAAATTGGTTTTTTACTGCAATTATTATTAAATATCTTATATTTATAATATCGGCACATATTTCCAAGGAAAGTTATATTCGGCTAATATGCAGTGTGTTCGTTTTTACTGGTATCGATATGGTGATTTGTAGAGCAATACCTATGACGGCCTCATGGTATTGCAGTTCCTTAGCATTTCCAATTGGTGTATTACTTTGCTTTATATTGCAATTTAATACTCAAATAAAAAGCATATTATTGTGGCCAAACAGATATCAGTATAAATACATTATTTTTTTGGGATTATCATTTGTTTTGACATATGCAGGGGGTTATATTGAAGCAAATTCTCTTATTATTAGATGTATTCGCTTGGTATTTCAAATAATTTCAGCAGAATTATTTGCACTTTTAGTATT
>Ga0129308_1003033_pt1 | contig 12919 bp, 13 predicted proteins | sample L827metagenome_FD_94440 | JGI IMG/M metagenome (GOLD analysis project Ga0129308, IMG submission 94440) | Ring-tailed lemur group fecal microbial communities from Wisconsin, USA - L827 metagenome | ecosystem: Host-associated > Mammals > Digestive system > Large intestine > Fecal | place: USA...
CTTCTATCAACATATGTACATGATCCTTACAGACTTCTGCTTCTATGATATTGACTCCTTTCCATTCACATAATTCTCTTAATATTTTCCCTATCTCTATCCTTTTACTATCATAAAATACTGCTCTTCTATATTTTGGTGCAAATACCACATGATATTTATAATTCCACTTTGTATGTGATAAACTATGTAAGTCATATGTTTGATTTCTTTCATTCATTTGATATTCCTCCTATATTCTAATTATGCAGTTTCTCAGGCCGCATATCTATTATACAGGAGGCTTTTTTCATTATCACTACGCTAAAGCTTTTTCTTGACCCACAGACTATCTGTTGGTTTTATTGTATACAAAAAACATGGAGAATTTATTCTCCATGTCTTATTCTGTGGGATGACGATCTCCTAATAAATAATCTTCTACATGTTCAAAAATATATTCAATCGAAAGTGGCTGTCGTCCTGTTAAAGAACTAAAATCACTTACAGGAACATCTAAGTATCCTTGTGTAACTGTTGTTCCAAAAGTTACCATTCCTTCTGAAGTTGCTTGGATTGGACTCTTAGAAAAATCACCATCAGTATCTCGAGGAACCCCTATTGAATCAAAATAAGCGTATAATTCTTCATCAGTTAATTTTGTATACAGTATTTCATTTTTTGTTGCCTTATTTCCAATGGTCAGAAAATCTTCATAAGATAATGGTTCTTTTCCATTGATATTGAGAATTGATCGATGAATAAGTTGATTATTTAACGCACAAGCAGCAGCATATGCACAATCTTTTCTAGATATAAACCAAACTCTTCCATTTCCCATATTCTTTGCAATTGTTTTTTCATGAGCTTTCACAGCTCGAATATAATCACTTGTAAATGCCTCTACAAATAATGAGTTTCGTAAAATGATATAATCAAGTGGTGAATTTTGAATAATGGCTTCAGTATAAGAATGATCCCTATTTTCAATACTAGGATTCATTGGATGTGAAGCAGAAATCACAGATGTGTATATAATTTGTTTTACATGGGCATTTACACAAGCATCAACTACATTTTTATGTGCTTGACGTCGTTTTTCACCAACAAAAGGCATTGAAATCATCAAAACTTTATCAGCATGCTCAAACACTTGAGCAAGGCCCTCTTTATCATTAAAATCAGCTTCAGCAACTTGAATACCCATTTCTTGATAAACTTTTAACTTGTCTAATCTTGGAGCAGTAAAAATCAAATCAGATTTTGGCACTAGATCTAGAATATATTTAGCAACAAGTGCACCAAAATTTCCATCTACTCCATTAACAACAATTTTTCTCATATCACAATCCTTCTATTCATCAGTACTGTTGCGTTGTCCAACTTGATATTCATCAGCATGTTCAAACATATACAATACAGTGCGTGGTTTTTCTCCTGTTAACCATTCAAAAACATTTGTATGAGTAGACATTTTTTCTAGACGAATTGCTCGTGCAAAAGTTACCATACCATCAGATGAATATGGTGCTACTGAATCCTCTTCAAAATGTCCATCTGTATTTCTAGGTACGCCAATCGCATCAAAAGCAGCATATGTTTCTTCTTCTGTTACATTACGAATGCCAATGTTTAATTGTGTTGCTTGGTTACCAGCATCAACAAATTCTTGAAGCGTCATTGATTCGGGTCCATTAATATTTAATGTTGCATAATGGATATCTTCTCTTACTAAAGCATACATAGCAGCTTTTGCACAATCTCTTCTTGAAATATAAGACATATGTCCATTTCCTTGACAGCTTGTCATCATATTTCCTGTCGTTTGGGCTGCAAAGTAACTTGTAATCATTGCTTCGGCATATTGTGAATTTCTTAAAAATACAAAATCAACATCTAAATTAGCTATATAATTTTCTGTATAAGCATGATCGATTTTTTCAATACTTGGATTTTCTTCATCTTGAGCATTCACTAATGAAGTATATACAATCTTTTTTACACCCGCTGCTATGGCTGCATCAACAGCATTTTTATGAGCATTTCTACGTTTAATACCTACAAAAGGTGATGAAATAATTAAAATTGCATCTCCTCCTTCAAATGCTTTTTCTAAACCTTCTCTATGATTGAAATTCGCAACTCTGCAATCATAACCCTTTTCTTTCCATTCTTTTAATCCTTCTTCAAAAGGACAAGTGAAAATAAGATTTTCTTTTGATGTTAATTTTTCGATATGTCGTGCTACATATCCACCAAAATTACCATCAACACCTGTTACAATAAATTTTGTCATTATATAATCCTCCTTTGTCATTATGATAACATTTTCACATAAATAAAAAAGCTACCAAAAAATTATAAAGACTATAAGTTTTTCTTATAGTCTTCAAAATAAGTAATAATTTCATGAATGAATTTTTTGACAATATCTTTACTATTTTCACAATGGTATCCAACAACGTAATCTGCATGATGATGTGAATTTTCCAATGTAATTGCATGAACATCATCATTTTGTGAGATGACTTCTTGAGCTGAGAATCCAATTCCTTCCTCAAGTTGAATAGCAAGAATAAATTCATTAAGATTATCAACTTCTTTTACAATATGAGGATTCATTCCATCTAATTCAAATGCTTTCATATAATCCTCATAATAATGTGCTCCTATTTTCTTTGATAAAATAACAATTGATTCATCTTTAATGTCTTCAATTGTAACAGTTTTTCTTTCACTTAATGGATGATTAAGAGATGTCACAATACAAATATGAGAAGTATAAATATTATAATAAACTAATTCTGGTATATGCTCAAAATCATTAAGTAATCCAAATCCAACATCAATAGCTCCTTTTTGAAGCTCCTTGATACAATCTTGTAAAGTAAAAACTTTCACATGAAAAGAAACATCATATTTCTTTTTAAATTCTTTAATAATCAAAGGAATATATTTCTTTTCAAATGGTCCTGTAATGCCAATCGTAATATTTTTTTGCTTTTGGATACTCATATCTACTATTTTTTTATTTTCATCCTCATACATTTTTATCATTTTCTTACATAAATAATAATAGCATTTTCCCTCATCAGTTAAACAAGGACGATAACTTTTTCTATCAAAAAGATGAAAACCTAATTCATTTTCTAATTTTGTTATCTGTTGTGAAATAGCTGATTGAGAAAGATAATATTTCTTACCTGCAGCCGAAAAACTTCCCTCATCAACCACAGATATAAAATAATAGATAAACTGTTTAAACATAAGATCACCCTTTTTACTATATCATTTTTTTAAAAGAAAGTTAATATATCAACATCTATTTATCATATAACAAAATCATATCCAGTCAATTCAGAAAAACTATCGAAAATTTTGGATTTATCCAAATCTTATTTTTCACCCTGTCTCTGATGGTCAATCAAGTTAAATTTTAAGTCACAAAAAAGATATGGTCCCGCATCAATCTGCACATCCAGCTACAAGAAGCCAGAAAACCATATCTATAAAAGTATATTCTTTTTCTCATTCGAATATACCATAATTAGCACAATTTTTCAAGAAATTTATAGCTTTATACTTTAATCAATTCATAAAACTGATTCTTATCGCTATTTGTTTGATAAAGACGAAGAACACTGCATATATTATCTATAAATTGCAATCCTGCTTCATCAAAAGACTCCTTTGCTTGTATTGATAAAACATGATCATACTTTGATATTTCTTCAATAATTTTTTATTCAAATTTTTGATTTTTAAAACTGTCAAATATAATATCAATATCCTGATGAATAGAAGACACAATCTTTTCAAGAAGCAATATATAAGTTTTCTCTTTATCTTGCTGATGAAAAGCTGAATCCTTATCCTTTTTTGTATATGTTGAAAATAAAATTGTATTTTCTAAATGATTAATTTCTATTAACATTTTAACTTTAATTCTTTGATAATGTCTATCTAAAAGTATTGCAAAACTCTTTGCTTTTCTTTAGGAGATATTTTCATTGATTTAAGTCCTTTTTTAAAATGTTTATATGCTAGATCTGTATTATGCTTAGATTGTGTCAATAATCCTGCTACTATAAAATAATCATCACATTCTGTTTCATCAATATATAAAATCATTCTCATCTTCCTTTTATGAAAGATATTATAATATCTTTCTCCTCTTTTTTAAACTTCTTTCTATTTTTTATCTTTACCATCTTCTACTAATTTTAACTTTTTAACAATAAAAGATTTCTCATACCCTTATAAAATTTCTTCTCTTTTTGTAGTCCTTTTATTTTTTACAAAGATTTACAATATATTTTTGAAATTATTCTTTTACTTCCATTTTATCATATTGTTAAGACCATTAATTATTTCAATTCTCTTTTTACATAACAAGGTTGTTTCTTCTGTAATCTTATCCATGTACCTTAAATCCTCATTCAACAAAAAACGCTTTCCTCTTTTGTTAAGTGCATTCTTATAAAATATTCTCATTTCAAACATATAATGAACATTCAGACCTATGCTCTCTAACATATAGTTCATAAAAAATATATAAATGAAAAACTTGATTCTTTCATTTATATAAATCAGCAATTATAATGTCTTCATTTTATTTAAACGTACTTTTTTATTCTTTCTAACTATTGAGTAACTAATAATGAAAATAATTCGGGCTATTTTATCATCGGTAAATAATGTCCAGCAACATCTAAAATAGAAAATGCTGCTCTTGAATAGTGGGCTAAAAAATGTCATGATTCCCATATTTCCCATACAAATAATTTTATGACATTAACTTATTTTATATAAATTAATATAAAACTACGCATAGAAATTGAACCCATAAAATATATAAAAAAGTAACACATATATTTTTTAATATTGTTTTCTTATGTTGATGATTCCCAAAGTTTCTTTTTAGATAATAGATAATTAATACATGCATGAGTTCCACTCATAAAATACACAATCTTATTTTCTTTAACAAGCCTTCTTACTACATATTCTTTTAAATTCATAACATCTACAAATTCTTTAATCGTCATGATTTCTTTTTCCATATAGGTAGCTGGTATATCAGATAAAGCCCCGGAAATTGTCACGAAACTAAATGTATAAAACAAAATTTATTATTTTTTAAATAGATAACATATAAGCTTTTCCGTTTTATTATCTCTTAATATCTTCTTTCTCTAAATGAGAATGTTCTTTTAAAAATCTTTTTAATAAAAATGCTAAAAAGTAAGGAAACGTATAAAACTTACCATTAAATCCTATATTTTTATTAGCGAATTTTATACCATATTCTATATCACCATATATATCTTTTTTTATGAGGTTATTAAGTGAGACTGTAGCTGAATCATTAGCTTTAACTTCTATAGGTATAAGTGAATAACTATCTCTTACAAAAAAATCCATTTCAATCGTTCCTTTATCATTTCTATAAAAATATAATTGATAACCCTGTTTTACTAACATATCACCAACTATATTTTCATAAATAGCCCCTTTATAGGTATTAAAATTTTTATTATATCTCAAATCATCTTGAACCTCATCATCAAGCGATCCTATTAATAATCCTGTATCCCTAAAATACACTTTATAATTATTAGGATTATAATTACCTCTAAGTGGTAATTCTGGCATAGATAAACAATAACAAACATTTATTATTCCTGCATTTTTAAGCCATTCTACAACACCTATATAATCTCTATTTCTAGCACCTTTATTTATTTTTGATATTTGAAATTTCTTATTATCTTTTCCTAAAAATACAGGTATTTTTCTATAAAAATCCAATATTTTCCCTTTTTCAAGTCCTTTTGCATATTTTGTTATATCTTCTTCATAATCTAATAGTAATTGTTTTTGTAATTTTAAAGTTCCACTATAATTTTTTTGAGAAATAAAAGTAAAAACAACTGCTGGCATCCCACCAAGAACCATATATTCTTTGAAATTTTCTAACATTACCTGATATTCAGTTTCTGAAAGTGGAATAACATTAAGCATTTTATAATAGAGATTATTGATTTGTTCATTTTTATAACCCTTAGCCCAAAGAAACTCTTCAAAATCAAGAGAATACATCTCATAATCTTCTTTATATCCAACACTGTTTGATTCTATTTCATTATAATTTATTCCCATAAATGAACCTGAACAAATAACATCATATCTTCCATCTATTTTAAAACTTTTTAAACTTGTAGCACAATTTATGCAATCTTGTAGATCATCAAAAAATATTAAAGTTTTATTGGCAGGAAATTCTAATTCAGGGTTTCTTAAAGAAATATTCTTTATAATTGTATCTACTTCAAATCCTTCATCAAAAATATCTTTATACTGTTTTTGAAGAATAAAATTAATATTTATGACAGATTTATAATATTTTTTAGCAAAATGTAAAATTGCTTCAGTTTTACCAATTTGTCTTGCTCCCTTAACTATAAGCGGTAATCTATTTGGATTACTTTTCCATTCCACAAGAACTGAATCAATTTTTCTAGTTAATCGTTCCATAATATCTCTCCTCTTTCAAAGAATACCACATAATTCCAATCATTTCAATCTTAATTTTACACATTTTTCCGACGTTTTTTTTATATTATTTCACATTTTTCTAAATCAAAATGGTTAAATATCTACTTAACCACAAAACTATTCTTCTTTATAATAAATGAATTAAAATAAGTAACAATTTACATAAAAAAAAAGAGTTTAACCTTAATTAATTTCTTTTTTTTCTAAACACAATCAATGATTATTTAATATTTAAAATATTTTTAAACACTAAATAAACACTAAATATAATATCCATTAAAAAAAACGTTGATTAAATCAACGTTTTTTCATTCGAGTTATTATTCTCCAATAATATTCATCATATCTTTTTGGAAAACTTCTGTTTTTGCAGCAGCATCAGCAGCATCTACACCTTTAATAGAGAAGTAGAATTTACATTTTGGTTCAGTACCACTAGGTCTAGCAGCAATCCAAGAACCATCTTCTAAATAATATTTTAATACATTAGATTTTGGTAAATCAATTGCAGATTCTACTCCACTTTCAGTTCTTACGCTTGTTCCATAATCTTCAACTGCAACAACTTTTACACCACCAATTTCAGTAGGTGCATCTTGACGTAAGTTATCCATAATTTCTTTAATTCTTGCAGCTCCAGCAGCTCCAGCTTTAGATAAAGCAATTTGTGTTTCTTTGAATGTACCATGTTTAGCATATAATTCATTTAAAACATCAACTAAATCTTTACCTTGTTTCTTATAATAGTTACCAGCTTCAGCAGCAGTTAAAACAGCTTGAACAGCATCTTTATCTCTTACGAAATCTTTAACAACACATCCATAAGATTCTTCATATCCAAAGACAAATTGTTTTTCACCAGTCTTTTCATATTTTCTGATCTTATCACCAATAAATTTAAATCCAGTTAATGTCTTTTCAACATCAACACCATAACTTCTTGCAACTAATTCACCTAAATCAGAAGTTACAATTGTATTATACATAACTGCATTTGATGGTAAAGTTCCTTTTTCTTTTAATTGACTTAAAATATATTCAAGATAAACAGCAGCAGATTGGTTACCACTCATTAATACATATTCACCATCATGTTTTGCAACAACACCTAATCTATCTCCATCAGGGTCACAAATAACAACAACATCAGCATCAACTTCCTTAGCTTTTTTAATAGCTAATTCATAAGCAACAGCCACTTCAGGGTTTGGTGATTTTGTATTTGTATAATCTGGATCTGGTGCACATTGTGCCAATACAGGAACAACATCATATCCTAAACGCCCTAAACAAGTTCTTACAGGAATATTACTTGTACCATGTTGTGGAGAGAAAACGATCTTAAATCCTTCTTTATCCATACCAGGATTGATTTCAATTCCCATAACTTCTTTATAGTATGCTTCATCTACTTCTTCACCAATCCATGTCATATATGGATAAGCTTCTTCATCACTGCAAACTTCAATGCTTAATTCATCTTCAACTTCATTGACATGTTGAACAACAATATCTCCCCATTCAGGAATCAACTGACATCCAGTATCATCATAAACCTTATAACCATTATATTCTTTAGGATTATGTGATGCAGTTATCATAATACCACCAGCACATTTTAAATATCTTACAGCAAAAGATAATTCAGGAGTTGGTCTTAAACTTTCAAAAATATAAGATTTAATTCCATAAGTCGCTAAAACTTTAGCACTTTCAATTGCAAAACGATAAGACATATGTCTGTTATCATATCCAATTGCAATGCCTCTTTCTTTACTGTTTTCTAAACCAAGAACATATTTCGCAAATCCCACATTTGCCTTTCTAATTGTATAGATATTCATACGATTTGTTCCTGATCCTAAGATTCCTCTCATACCAGCAGTACCAAATTCCAAGTTTGTATAGAAGGCATCTTCTTTTTCTTTTTCTCCCATACTCTTTAATTCTAATTTTGTAGCTTCATCCACAGCAGGATGATTTAACCATCTTTCATAATTTGTATTATAGTCCATTTTATTTCACCTCTGTTTAAATTATAACAAATTCACCAATTGAACGCTACTAAAAATACACTCTAAATAAAAACATTTTTTTGAAATCAAGGATAAAATGTAACCCTTTACACTTTTCTCCTATACATAACGGTTTTCTATCTAAAAAATATTTTCTTAAAATTCATAAATAGCGTTTCTTTTTGCATGCAAATATGTCAAGATTATTCCTATCAACAAAACCATCAGCCAAAACACACTTACAATCAACCAATATGGTACAACAAAAGACCCAAAGATGAAATGCGTCATAGATAGAATAGTTCCTCCTGAAATAATGGTTGTGATATAATTGATGGATGATAACATCACATTAGGTTTAAAAAGATTCCAAGGCCAAGATAAAGGCCATGAAATAGATAAAATATAATCAGCACAACAAATCACTAAAAAGAAAATCATAATCAAAACCGTTTGAAATCGATTTTTACATACATAAGAGAAAAGAAGTGTTAAAGTGGAAACAGCCAAAGCTGACACAATACTGAGTAAAAAAACAATACATAATAAATCAAAATATGTATATGATGTGATTTCAATAATATAATCTGTTATTTGTGCAAGTAAATTCCATGTATGAATAGGAAAAATCAAATAGGCTATCACTAAACTTATTATTAATTGTATCATCATTATGAGGACGGCAATCAAGCTTCCTGCTAACCATTTGATGAAGACAATTTTTGATTTTGATAATTGAGTAGAAAATAAAATTTGCTCCATATGGTTTTGTCTTTCGATACCAAAGGTATTGGATAGAATAATGACAATGACAAAAAGACTCAACAAGAGAATAGGGAATGTCCTTTTTCCTATAATTTGAAAATAAAGATTATTTGGAATAGGACTATCAAAAATATCTGGAACATTTTGTAAATCATTTTCTATTTTATGAATATAGGTTTGAAACTGAATATTATTTTGTAATTCTTTTTCATTTTGATATACAATCTGATGTTTGATAACTTTATTATGAAAATCATCTATCTTACTTTCTTGAAAAGATGTATCAATATTATCAATAGATAAGTCTTCAGGTAAAGAATGGGTTATTCCTAGTGCCCACGCTAAAATTTTCATCTTGTCATCTTGATCTTCTGTTTGAATTTCCTTAATAAAATCCTCTTTGATTTGTTGATATTTTTCTTCACTCCATTCTCCAGAATACTGATGTAAAAAGGCATCCTGTTCTCTATAATTCATACCCGTCATTGCATGATGATAATCATTCCATATAAAATATCCTGTCAAAAAAGATAAAACAATAATAAATCCAAAAACAGATTTTTTAAAAATAAGCTTACGAATCTCACACACTAACAATGCCTTCATGATAGACTTCCTCCTCAAAATAATATAAATACAAATCATCCAAACATGGATTTACCATAACAGCATCTTGATGAGGCTTTTCTTCTGACACAACACGTAAATAAAACAAGTTCTTTTCTTTATGACTTTTTACTACACGTTTCTGATTCATAAGTTCCTTTGCTTCTTTTAAAGGAAGCCTCACTTCCCAAACTTTTCTCTTTATCACCTTCAAAAGCTCATCATATGCATCATGCAAAATAATTTCCCCCTCTTTCATAATCAAAATATCATCTGCAATACTTTCTATATCACTGACTATATGCGTTGACAACAAAACAATCGTTGTCTCGGATAAAGAAACAATATAATTCATAAAAACCATTCTTTCTTTAGGATCTAAACCAACTGTTGGTTCATCCAATATTAAAAGTTTTGGCTCATTTAAAAGAGCTTGAATAATGCCTACACGTCTCAACATTCCACCAGATAATGTTTTTAATTTTTGTTGTGTTTGTTCTTCTAAATGGAACTCTTTTATCAACGCTTGGATTCTTGGTTGACTATATTGTGAATGAAGCCCTTTAACAACCGCCATATATTCTAAAAATTGCTGAACTGTATAATCAGGATAATAACCAAAATGTTGAGGCATATATCCCAAATATGAAGCATATGTTGAATAATCTGATAAAACATTGATTTCATCTAGGTGAATACTTCCATTTCCCTTTAAAATACCAACAATCATTCTCATTAAAGTTGTTTTTCCACTCCCATTTGCACCTAATAAAGCATGAATACCTGGTTTTAAAATTAAATTGATATTTTTGACAGCTTGCTTTTTTCCAAAAGTCTTGCTTATATTTTCCAATATTAATTCCATAATAATTTTTCCTTTCTATCATACAGATAAAGTATAAGACATAGATAAATCATAAATATAAAACACCCTATCATAAAGCATTGAGACAATGTCATCAATTGAACAAGCATAAAAACTCTTATTCCCAACAAAACAACAAAATACGAAGTAAAATAAACAAGAAAACAAGAAAAAATATGATAAACACAGTAAACAAAATACAATGACAACATCTGCGATATATAAATAGGACATAAAGTATAAAGTATCATTTCTATAAATTGATACTGACTGATTGGAAAGATAACATATATCAAAAGGAAATAAATCAATTGAAGCAAAGTTATACTTAGTGTTTTATATAAAAATCTTTTCCCACTTTGTAAACAACACGTCTCTAAGAGTTCATCCATATGATAAAGACGATTTTTAACCTGTTCATATAAAGCAATAAATCCCAAGAACAAAAAATACGAAGATACACAAAAAATCTCAATTCCATGTACTAAAAACATCACACCAAAAACAAAAACAAGACCTAAACATGCCCATATAAAATGATTTTTTAATTCTCTGACTAAATAATTCAAAATCAATTCCGATTGACGAAAATAATACTTATTCATCATTTTATCTAATTCTATATGACATTTTTCTTTTGTTATTTGTAAAGCTTTTTGATCAATATCCATCATAATGACTCCTTTCTAAAATTTTCTTTAATTTTTTTAATGTTTGATAGTGCCTTGTTTTGACTGTTGATAAAGGGATCTGATAAATCTTTGATATTTCTAAAAAAGTATATTGTTGAAAATATTTCAAAATGATAATATCTTGTTCATAAGGTTTTAATAAATAGATAGCTTTTTTTAATTGTTCATGAGTCATTTGTTTCAAAATTGTCTCATGAACATCTGTCTTGTCATCTTCTAAAATCTCATCATCAATTGGTAAAAGCATTGTTTGGTTTTTCCAGTAGCTTAAGCATACATGACTAGCAATACGATACAAATAATGTAGAACTTTTCCTTCACAATGATATGTTGGTAAAGCTTTGATAAATCTTATAAATGTCTCCTGAGTTAAATCCTTAGCAATATCTTCACCTTTAACCTTATAATAAATAAATGAATAAATTGGAGGATAGAGTTTTTCTATAAAACTATCAAGAGCTTGGTGATCTCCCTTCTTTATACGATATATATAGTATTTTTCATTCATATCTTCCCTCCTCATCCTTATAACCATTGATTTGTTTAAAAAGTTTGATGTTTTTATAATATTATTAAAATTATCTCACATAAATATGCTTTATGCAATCTTTTGTGATATAATATTGCTGAAAGGAAATTATAAAAACTTTTTTAAAAAGTTTCATGAAAAAAAGAAAAATCCCAAAAAAACTTGTATATAGAAGTAGGAGGTGTTTTTTGATGAATAATCTTTTACTGGATTTGGCCTTTAAGTTTGTCCTTTCTGACAGCAAAAACAAAGACGCTTCTTTTCTTCTGCGTCTTCTGATTCGCTCTCTGGGATTCCACCATGTTCACTGTCTGAAGGTTCTCAATCCCAACTATCTTCAGTCCGATATCAAAGACAAGGGCGTTCGCTATGATGTCAAATGTGAAGATGAACATGGCAATCACTATGACATCGAAATGCAGAATAGTCATCTTTCCCATGCCCAGATCAAAAGATTTGGTCTTTATGGCGTAAAGCTTGTCAGTGAGGATATTCATATTGGCGAGGACTATGAAAATATCAGGCAGTATGTTCAGATTATCTTTATCAGTGATGTCAATCAGGATCATCCAACATTGGTTGAATATTATGTTCCCAGAAATGAAGAAGGATTAGATGAAGGACATGGCATAAAGGATTTTCGCAGGAAAGATATGCTTTTGGTCAGAGTCTATATTTATATTCCATATATAGATGAGATCGTTAAAGAAAAAGGAATGGAAGAGTTGAGTGATCTGGAATTAATGGTTTATATCATCAGACACGGAATTGATGAAAAAGCAAGAGAAACAGAAAGAGAGGTAGCAAAAGCAATGGAAAGAAGAATGAATTTATTTTATGAGGATGAAGCATTAAGAGATCAGGCATTTGACCGATATGTTGCCCTCATAACCGACAGAGCAGAAAAAGA
>Ga0129308_1003035_pt1 | contig 12915 bp, 3 predicted proteins | sample L827metagenome_FD_94440 | JGI IMG/M metagenome (GOLD analysis project Ga0129308, IMG submission 94440) | Ring-tailed lemur group fecal microbial communities from Wisconsin, USA - L827 metagenome | ecosystem: Host-associated > Mammals > Digestive system > Large intestine > Fecal | place: USA...
CGGAAAGGCAGAGGAGGCGCGGGGAGCGGTTTTGCGGCCCGGCGAGCTCTCCGCCGAGGCCAGAAGGGAATTTTCCGGCAGGCTGAATGCCAGAGTGAAGGAATATGCGGCCTGTATGGGCGTCACATACGGGCGGGTATCCCTGCGGTTCCAGAAAACACGCTGGGGAAGCTGCAGTAGCAGCGGTAATCTGAATTTTAATTACGCGCTGGCGCTGGTGCCGGAGAAGCTGGCGGATTATGTGATCGTCCATGAGCTCGCGCACAGGAGGCATATGAACCACTCGGCGGATTTCTGGGCGGAGGTCGAGCGGTATTTCCCTGAATATAAAGAGTGCCGCAGGGAGCTGCGCAGGTATCAGATTTTGGGATGATACGGGCATATGCATCATAAATGAAAGGAGCATCTGTCTCCATGAAGAGTCTACGGTATGGGATTAGCACCGTAGACTTTTATTTCGTGGAGATTTTCGGCAAAAGTAGATAGTACTGTTTCGATGGAATGATCGGGCAGTGACGTATATTGGATTGCTTATAAGATAAGATATTATATATAATTTGAGATTACCTATAAAATTAGTTGACAAAACTTATAAACTGAGTTATACTATCAATGCATTTCAAGTTTTTTGAGAATCCGACAGTTATTGGCTGCAGAGTGAACTCAGCCAATCCTGGCACATCGCCAATGATTCCAGTCCTGTTTTGGTTGCGAAGACAGAGAAAGTTACGTATAATAAAGGAGAAACTGAATGAGCAAAAACGAAAAATTGAATATGCAGATGGGAGAACAAAATGCGCTGCTGGAGCCACTTCAGAAGCTGAACCTGATGGATGATTTCCTGTTTGATGTGACAACGGTGAATCTGGAAGCATGCAAGATCATTATCGAATTGTCCCTGAACATTCATATTAATGAAATTCACTGGAAGGAAGGCCAGAAAGTTGTACACAATCTTCCTGGTAAACGTGGAATACGCATGGATTTTTATGTAGAAGATACAAACGGCCGGATTTTCGATGTGGAGATGCAGAAACGCAACAGGGGAAATATTCCGAAGCGGATGCGTTTTTATCAGGGGATGCTGGATGCGCCACTTTTGAAGAGCGGTGAGGAGGGGTTCGATAATCTGAAGCCTACCTATATTGTAGTGATATGCGGTTTTGACCAGTATAAAAAGGGAAAATACCGGTACACATTTCGAAACATATGCAAAGAGATACCGAACCTGGAGTTAGGCGACGAGTGTACTAAGGTCATCCTCAATACAAAAGGTGGGAATGACCATGAAGTAGAGAAAACTCTGGTGGATTTTCTTCATTACGTGGAAAAGAGCAACGATGAGAATGTATCGGAGGACTGCGATGAACGGATAAAACATCTGCATGATATCGTGAAAGCAATCAAAGCGAGTGAGCAGATGGGAGTGAATTACATGAAGATGGAAGAACGCGACCGGCAGATCAGGGAAGAAGGTCAGAAGAATCTTTTATTATTACAGATACAGAAAAAGCTGGAAAAAGGGAAAACAGCAGAAGAAATCGCAGAGGCGCTGGAGCAGGAAGTGGCTGTGATTGAAAGGCTGATAGAAGAACTGAGGGAGCGGTAATCGGCAAGATGATCCCGATGGTGATCGCGGCGCACTGACGTCAATGCAGTCAGTGTCGTAACGATGAGTTCTATGGGCAGCTTTTAAATTAAATTTTCAGCATCACATCCGCAAAAAATTCCTGCCCGGAATGCGTGAACCGCGCGCTGCCGCAGTATTTTTCCGCGATGGCGGTGATGGAGAACAGGCCGATTCCGTCCCGGCCATGCTTGGTGGAAAGGTAGGCGTCGTGGGCTTTTCTGGTGTGCCCGTCGAAGCTGTTTGTCGAGACGATGTACATGCAGTTCTCCTGATGGACCTCGACAGACAGGGCGAAGCGGCGCTGTCCCTGGGGCAGAGTCCGGCAGCCGGCGATGGCATTTTCCATCAGGTTCCCGAACAGGCTGACAAGGTCGAGCTCCGAGATGGTCAGCGGTTCCGGGATCCGGAGCTGCCAGTTCGTATCCACGCCTTCGGAGTCAGCTATCCCCTTATAATAATTGAACAGGGCATTCAGGGAGGCGTTGGAACAGTAATTCACAGGCGTTTCGATGCTCCAGCGCTGCTCATATTCCTGCAGATGGGCCTTCAGATCAGGCAGATTTCCCGCTTCGGCCAGTGCGGACAGGATGTGGACGGATTGACGGAAATCGTGGCGCAGCCGTCTGGTCTGCTGCATATAATTCTGGAGGGTTCGGTACTGATCCGCCTCCATTTCCAGAATCCGGGAGCGTTCCATGAGCCTCGTATGTTCCAGAAGAGTATCTGCCAGATGGTAAAAAATGATCTGAATGAGGAGAAAAAGGACGAACATCACAATCTCCAGGGCAAGGAACATCGAAAAAACCCGGCCGGTATACAGGGTTTGGTAGGAATGAGGAATCATCAGTATGTTGAACAGAAAGAATATACTCTGCACGATCAGGAGAGGATACCATACCTGTGGAAAGGAAAGCTGGCGTACCATCCGTGAATAGTATTTTGAGCAGGGGACGGCGAGCGCCGCGGTAAGCAGGCAGGAGAGGCCGAGCTGGAACAGGGCCGCCCACATGGAAAAGCTGGCTGAACCGGAGGCGGGATAGAGCCAGGCGTCAAGTGCGTATCCGAAATGGGAGGGAAAGGTCATCAGTGTGCATACTCCGACAAAGATAGAGAGAATGCAGGAAAGACCGGAGCAGACTGTGCGCCGGTAAAACAGGAAAAACAGCAGGAGGGAAGGGAAGAGGACCAGATTCACGTCCAGCCCGGTGACCAGGCAGAGGAGTGCTGCAAGGGCGGCGTAGGGGATCCAGATTCCCAGACAGAGCACAGCGGTCCTGACCGGAGGGAATTTCAACTGGCCCTTCACAGGAAGATAGCACAGCAGGGCCGCCGGGAAAAGAATCAAAAATTGCGGAAGAAGCATAAAATATGTTTTCAGATTCATAATCAGGCCCTCCGTTATCTGTTTTTTTGCTTCTGACGTATGATGTCGAAGTTGTAATTGTTGACTGCCTGCAGGATCCGCCCGGTATCGCGAACCCTAAGAGGCAGTTGTGTTCCGTTGTCCATAATACAGCATTTCTCCTCAAACGCAAGGATGTGTCCGACATTCAGCAGCACGCCCCGGTTTCCGAGAATAAACCGGGAATCATCTTCTATGAGACGCAGAAATTCCGGAACCGTCATGCGGCAGCGTATGTTGGAGCCGTCTTCCATGGAAAAATTCAGATAATGGGCATTGGAGGTGACAGAGACAATGTCCTTCAGGAATACGGATATGGTTTTTCTGTTGCAGGGAAGCATGACGGATTTCTCATCGCGAGGAAGAATTTTCAAAGCATCCTCCAGCACCTGTTCTACCCGCTCCGGGAGGACAGGCTTCCTGACGTATTCAAAGGCATGGCAGGAAAATGCTTCCGGCATGAACTCGCTGCTGGTAGTCAGAAAGACAAGCAGGCAGTGATCATCCAGCTCCCGCAGTTTCCGGGCTGCAGTAACTCCATCCATCTCTTCCATAAAAATATCCATAAAAACAATCGAAAACGAAGTCTCTTCGAGTGCGTCCAGAAATTTCTGCCCGTTCGAAAAGGGGAAAGTCTTCAGTTGGCAGAGCTTTTTCTTTGCATACTCCAGACAGAGCTGCTCCATTCCCCTCAGGGACTCTGTCTCATCGTCCACAAGCGCTATATTCAAATCGGTAAATTCCTTCCACATATTTTTATTGTTATCAGTATCATTAAAAACAGTTTCCGGTTCATTTGTCAATGACGTTTTTGCCAGAAAAGCGACGTTCTTGCCAGTTTGCTGATTTCTTTCGAAAAATTAGTATAATGACTATAGAAAATCTGATAAATTCAGTTGACAGGGAGGAAAACCGATACAATGAAGAGATGGAAAAGGACAGCAAGACAGTTTTTAAGTGTGCTGACGGCAACTGCTATGGTGCTGTCATGTATGCCGGGAACTACTCTGGCGGAGAATGTGGCAGGAGGAGCAGGGGCGGATACTCTGGCACTTGCGTCAGACGCGACGGATGAAGCAGGGACGGACATCCTGACCGAAGGGCAGTATGCGGCGGATGCGTCAGGTGGAGCGGGAGCAGATACTTTATCTGAAGGGCAGAATGCGCCGGATGCATCCGCAGAGCCTGGGAGCGTCGATTCATCTGATGATGGGAATCCGGCAGACGATCCGGGGGCAGAGGATTCTTTGAACGTTCCTGGGATGTCTGATCGGGCGGAAGCTCCGGGGGCAGAGGAAGCGTCCGGAAATCCCGAGCTGACAGATCCGGCGGGCAATACCGGGGAAGAGGAAGCGTCCGGGAATCTTGTGCTGACAGATCCGGCAGGCGATACCGGGGAAGAGGAAGCATCCGGGAATCCCGTGCCGACAGATCCGGCAGGCGACACCGGGGCAACGGAAGCGTCCGGGGATCCCGTGCCGACAGATCCGGCGGGCGGCGCCGGGGCAGAGGAACCGTCCGATGGTTCTGATACGGCGGATTCGAATGAGACGTCCGGGCCTGTCGCAGAGAATCAGGAGGTTAATGCTGCGGATACGTTTCAGGTGGCACTGACCTCTACTGCCACCGAATGTGAGTATAATGGGAACAATGTGAGATTCAATGTGTCTGTAAAAAACAACGATGGGGATGTGAAAGACGGAACCGTACAATTTTATCTGAACGGAGTTTCCGTCGGAGATCCGGTTCTTTACAGTACAGACTCACCAGATTATGAGGGTTTTATCGGATTTTATAAGATTTTTTGTCCTACGGATACAGAGGGCAATCTCAGCATAGGAGAGAATACGATTCAGGCGAAGTATATAGCTGAGAATAATAACGCTTCTTTTGAGTCCAATTCGGTTACGGTAAAGCTGAACAAGAAGGATATAACGAATAAACTTACTTGCGCGACAACAACAGGTGAGGTATGGTACAACGGAGAAGATAAGAATATTGCGCAGATCGGGTGGCCGCTCACCACGGAGACCGATGGGATAAATGCGGACAGCTTTACCATCACCGCCACGAGGGACGGCACACCGTGTGAGGCGAAGTGGATGGAAATGAGCAGCGGCGGCAGTACCTTCAATTTTCTTGCCAGCGAGGTGGGGAAGTATGAATATACAGCTACCATCAAAGCGGATAATGCGCACTATACAGGTTCCGTGAAGACAACGGGAGAGATTCTCGGATACACTGTAACGTATAATGCCAACGGCGGCAGCGGCAAGATGGAGCCGGGCAGCGCGGGAAAGGATGAGGCAGTGCTTCCTGAATGCGGATTTCAGGCTCCGCGCGGGAAAGAGTTTGACTGCTGGGCAATCGGAAGCGAGGACAGCGCTGAGAAGAGAAAGGCAGGAGAAGCTTATACGTTTACGGGGGATACGACAGTATATGCCCTCTGGAAGGATATAGGCGTTGTCGCCACTGTGGCTGTCGGGGATACGGTTACTGAATACAGCGTGGATGCGGATCATTCCACGGCGAAGGATGCTCTGGGAGCAGCCTGGAATGCGGCGCAGGGACATACGGCGACGATCACGCTGAAAAAGAGCGTGGATTATGGTTCTTCTTGGCTGAATCAAACGGATGGCAGCAGCAATATTACGCTTGAGATGGATCCGGGCGTCACGTTGTCGGGATGTTCCAGCCCAAATGGTGGCAATGGCGCAATCTGTATATCGGACGGAAGCTTCACACTTGCCAGCGGGAATGTCAGAGGCGGACGTGTAGGAATTGGCGTAATGGGCGGGAATGTGACCATAGCGGGCGGCAGCGTCCTGGGGCTGGCAGCAACCAATAATGGAGAGGGGATTAGTCTATCCGGGAGCGGTACTGTGACGGTATGCGGAGGCAGCGTCAGCGGAGGCTTCGGGACGTATGGTTACGGAATCTATGCGGATGGTGATTCCTGTTCCTGTACAGTTACCGGGGGCAGAATCACAGGTACATATGGTATCTATGTATACAAAGGAGGTGCAAGTGTCTCAGGCAGCGCGGAGCTTTCCGGGAGTAAATATGGAATGTATGTAAGTACATATGGCAGAGCCGAGATCAGCGGAGGCACGTTTACCGGAGGCGAAGATGGATTGCGTGTATGGTATGGCAGCGCCAGAATTGGCGGTGGTACGTTTATCGGGAAAGAAGCGAAAGGATTATATGTATACCATGGCAAAGCTGAAGTCAGCGGGGGGACGTTTAGCGGAAGAACCGGTCTGGCTGTATGCAATGGCAGCGCGATACTTTCCGGAGGAACGTTTACCGGGATATGGGCATCTGTGAATTATGAAATAGGTGGTCAGGTATCCGGGCTGCTGGAAGACGGATATTCCTATTATCAAGGGGAAGCGGTTTCTGCGGAAAGACTGATTCCGGATGAGACATTAACATCTAAAACAAGATTGCTGGACTCCGATGGTTACGGAACCGTCACCGTGGGCGTCTCCTCTGATGCTGTGGCGAAGGTTTCCGTCGGCGATACGGTAAAACTGTTCCGCTACGCCGAAGGATCAGAGTATGCAACCCCTGCGGATGCCCTGAAAGCGGCGTTTGAGTACGCAGCGGAACATGGTCAGGACAGCAGTCCTGCCGTGGTGTCGCTGATGCGGGAGGTAAATATGGGCTCCGGGAGACTGACTGTTGCAGGAGGAAATGTGATCCTGCAGACGGACAAGAAGCTCTCAGGCAGCGCCGGGAGCATGCAGGGACTTATCAGAGTGACCTCCGGCAGCCTGACAATCGTTCAAGGTACGGTTGAGGCCAGAGAAGGCTTCGCAGTGAGCGCTGAGGGCGGCAGCGTAGTCCTGGAGGAGAATGCCGCAGTCAGCGGAACCGGCGGCGTGCTCGTACAGACGGGCAGCTTCACGATGAACAGCGGTACAGTATCCAGCACTGCGGGAGACGGCGTGGTCGTGCAGGCATCTGGCAGCTTCACGATGGAAGGCGGCACGGTATCGGGTACTACCGGCGGCGTGCAGACCTCTGGTATCTTCACGATGAACAACGGTACGGTATCGGGCGCAGCGGGCGGCGTGGTCGTGCAGACTACAGGTAGCTTCAAGATGAATGCTGGTACAGTATCCAGCACTGCCGGCAGCGGCGTGCAGGCGGACGGCACGTTTAAAATGAACGGGGGCAGCGTGAGAGGCGCTGTAGCCGGGGTGTCAGGGGCGAATGCGGGAAGTACGGTCCTGAGCGGAGGAGTGATCACAGGCGGGACGCAGGCTGTTGCGTGCGCTTCCGGCAGTGTGGGAGCGCTTCTGGCACAGGGCTGCGGCTATTACGCGGGGCAGGAGATCGCGGAGTCTGCGAGAATCTTCGATCCGGGAATTCTTGCCGGGACGGCTTTGAGCGCGGAGGACGGCTACGGTACGCTGACGGTTGCGAAGATTCCGGTGTTTGTCACGGCACAGCCCGAGGATCAGGAAGTGACTTACGGATATGAGGAGGCCCCGGTTCTGCGGATTGAGACCGGGACGGCGGAGGCTGGTGCGGTCGTCGCCTGCCAGTGGTATCAGAAAGGAGCAGACGGCGACACAGCAATCACCGGGGCAGATGGCGCGTCTTACACAGTCCCGGAAGAGCTGGATGCGGGAACTTATGAGTATTACTGTATTGCTGTCAGCGGCGGATATACGGTCGTCAGCCAGACTGCTACGGTCACGGTGAAACCGGACGACATCAGCACCGCACAGATCACCATAGAAGAAAGCTTCCAGGGCTATTTCACCGGAAATCCGCTGGAGCCGGGCATAACAGTTGCATTAGGTGGAAAAGCGCTTACGGCAGACACGGATTATGCGGTAACCTATACGAATAACACCGAGGTTGGAGCGAACGCCCGGATTACTGTGACCGGACAGGGGAATTATACCGGAACAGCCGTGCGGGATTTTGTGATCCAATATTATGACGGGGAAATTCCGGTCACCTTCAATGGAAAGGATATTACATCATGGTTCACCTCAGATGAAAAGGTGACGGTAAAGGCAGACGGCTATACGATTGCGGCAGGGACGGATGCGCAGCGTCCGGCGACCGGTGATTTCGCAGAGGAGCTTGAGTTGTCTGCAAAGGACGTTTCCGGCAGGAAGTTTTATTTCCGGCAGAACAATACCGGATACCAGACCGATGTCAAACAGTATTCGCTTCAGTTGGATGATATCCCGCCGCAGGGAAGTATAAAGATCAAGTATAAGAACTGGCAGAATGCCCTGGCATTTACTTCCTTTGAAAGCTACCATGCTTCGGACAAAGCCATCACCATCGAAGCAGACGACGATAAGAGCGGTGTCAAGGAAATTGAGTATGCCATCGTGCAGGGTGAGCAGCAGTACGCAGACCGGGATGAGATCGAGGGCGCGGCTCTGGAATGGAAGTCGTATGATCCGAACGACAGGCCGTCTGCACAAGCGGATGTTCCGTTTGTGATCTATGCAAAAATAACAGATTATGCGGGCAATGTTTCTTACATCAGCTCAGACGGCATTCTTTTTGATGAGACGGCGCCGGTGATCAGCGGCTTCAGGACTGAGGATGCTTCTGTTTTGCAGCGGGAGGCACAGCTTTCCCTTGCAGTTAACGAGGCGGCCACGGTTTATCTGGTGGCGGTGCCGAAGGAGCAGACAGGGCAGAACGAGGTGAGGGCACAGGATGTCATTGCGACCTGCGATACAGAGGCGGTCGGTGCAGAGGGCGGTGCGGCCATTGCCGGAGCCGTATGGCATGGAACCCTGAGCGCTTCGGAAGCAAATAAGCCTCTGACGACGGCTGTCACGGGGCTGGAACCGTTTACCAGGTATGTGATTTATGCGGTGGCAGCGGACAGGCAGACTGACATGGACCGCACGGCAGAGGACAGCGCTCCAGTCTATACGGGTAACGTATCGGAGCTGTCAAAAATAGAATTTATAACCCCGAAAGAATCGATTGCGGGAGCCATTACTTTTTCCGAAAATCCGGTTTACGGGGAAACGTTTAGTGCAGCGTGCAATGTCACCAACCGCGTGCCCGGTGATCTTCATTATGAATGGTACCGCGTCGATGCGGAAGGAACGGAAACCCTGATCGACGGTGCGGCATCCGCAGATTATATCCCGGTTCGGGAGGATATCGGCTGCACGCTGAAGCTGAAGGTATGGGCGGATCGCTGCGAGGGCGCGCTGGATGCGGCGACCGCAACGGTACAGAAAGCGGAGTGTCCGCTGGAAAATCAGCCGCAGGATACGACTGAAAATGATGCGCGCGGTGTGGACACCTTCACCTTTACCGGACTGGCCGGTGTGTCGTATGAGTACAGCATGGACGGCGGCAAAACCTGGGCGGATACCGGACTGCCGCAGGCCGCGGCCGGTGAGAACAGAGGCACAGTGATGATTTCCGTTGGAAATATCAACCTTGCGGCCGGGATGCTGCAGGTTCGGGCGAAAGAGACGGATGTGTATAAGCCAGGGAAAATCTTCCCGTCGGTGAATGCGTTTACGGAGGCGCTTACCGGAACTGCTGCGCTGACCGGGACAGCCACGTACGGCCAAGCTCTGACGGCAGAGGTAACCGGAGCACAGAAGGGAGCGGTCCTAATCTACAGCTTCTATCAGAGCGGAAACGATGAGCCGCTGCAGACGGGAAGCAGCAATACCTATGTGCCAAAGGCTGGAGATATCGGAAAGACCATTTATGTGGTGGTGACGGCTGCGGGTTATGCGGAAAATGTGACATCGGACATGACAGATCCGGTTCAGAAGGCACCGCAGACGCTTAGCGTGCCGGAAGCTTCCTATGCAAAGACCTATGGTGATGAGAGCTTTGCTCTCGGTTGTTCGACAAACGGCGATGGACAGATTTCCTACACTGTGAGCGGCAGCAAAAACGCTGCCGGGGACGCGGTGGCGGATACGGATATTATTGACGTATCAGAAGATGGCACAGTCACCATAAAGCAGGCTGGAACAGCAGACGTGACGGTCTCGCTGACGGATGGCGAATGCTATGCGGGAACAGATAGCCAGACGATCTCCATTGCAGTAAGCAAAAAAGCAGCGCCTGCAGTAACGGAAATAAACAGAACATATGTCTGTGCAAAGGGTTCGGATGAGGTGATGATTGATGTCACCGGATTCCTGCCAAAGGATACCGGCGCTGCAAAATATACGCTTGGCAGCTTCGATCCAGGCATTGTGGACGTGGCAGCAGTGGATGCAGACGGAATGCTTAAATACTGCGTCGGCAAAAACGGAGCTGCCGGAAGCAGTACGAGCCTGGCAGTGACGGTTCAGACAGATAACTATGCGGATATTGCAGTTAAGGTAAATATTTCCCTTACCGACAAGTACGTGACAGAGCAGATGCAGGGCTTTGAGGCTGCTGTCACGGGGACGAACGTCATGGTCTACGGCGATAAGCTTGGCAGCCTGAAGTTGAATACGGAGACAGCAATATTTATAGCGGAGGACAGTGACACAGAGGTGCCCGGAACGCTTTCGTGGGCGGAACCGGAGGCGGTTCCTGCAGCGGGGACGGTAATGGCAGCGTGGATTTTTACCCCGGATGACACAGAGCTTTATGCAGGCTATAGCGGGGAGCTTTCTATCCGCGTTGACCGGGCAGTGCCGGAGGTGGAAGTGCCCGCGGTAACGGGGACGGATATCGTCTATGATCCGGCAAAGACACTGGGAAATTACACCCTGGATGGTGAGGACGGAGCCTGGACGGTGGGCGACCTGCCGGTGATTGTTGAGGGTACGTGGAGCTGGAAGAGTGCGGACTCTGTACCAACACCGGGCAATCAGGGCTACACCGCAGTATTTACACCGACGGACAGTGTCAATTATCAGTCAGTAGAGATGACGGTTGCGGTGCCGGTGGCAAAGGCAGTCATCACCGATGTTTCTGTCACAACGGCCAGCGTGGCTGCACCGGAGGCGCTTGAGGCTGTGCAGACGGCAGTGACGGCGGGAACCGGATATACAGCGGCAATTCAGTGGGACTGCGAGGCGGACCGTTATGATTTCCATACGGCCTATACGGCAACGCTTACCCTGACACCAGAGGAAAACTATCAGTTCGCCGACGGACTTGCCGGGGCGGACGGGACTGCCGGGGCCGACGGGAGTGCCGGGACTGCTGGGGCTGCCGGTGCTGGCGAGACTGCTGGGACTGCTGGGACAGATGGGAGTGCCGGGACTGGTGGGACTGCCGAGACTGGTGGGACTGCCGGGGCTGGCGGGACTGCTGGGGCCGACGGGACTATCGGGGCGGACGGCTTGATCGGAACGGACGGCTGGATGGTGACAAGGACAGACGGTATCGTCACGCTGCGGAAGACCTTTGAACGGACCAGACTCGAGAAGCTTACGGGTGTTACCGCCCCAGAGACGGTGACGCTTACAGAGCACAAACCGAACGCAGACGCGGTGATCGCGGTACTCCCTTCAGCCATCGCGTGTCTGCTGGAAAAGAACGGCACAGTACAGCTTCCCGTGGAATGGAGCTGTGCGGATTACAGCGCGGTGCCGGATGCGGAAAATACCTTTACATGGACCGTTCCGGCAGAGGAAACCGACGGCCGCTACGACCGTGACGGCGTAGTGCTTTCGGGAACTATTACAGTGACAAATCCGGATGCGCTGCCTGTTTCGATTATCGGAGAGGACAGGACGCTTACGTATGATGGCAGCACAATCGATCTGGCAACGCTGTTTGAAATTGACAAAAATGCGGGTGCGGCAAGCTACAGCATCAACGACGCCGCAGGCACTGCAGGCAGCACAGATGCCACGGGCGAGGGGACGTTGTCCGGCAATACGCTGACTGTGACGAAGGCGGGCACCTTTACCGTGACCGTGAATACCGATGCCAACGGACTTTATGCGCCGGGTACCCATACCCTCACGCTGACAGTGGAGCCGAAGAAGATTACAGTGACCGCCGACGACCAGATTAAATCTTACGGGGAACCGGATCCGCCTTTGACGTGGAGCGCGGACGGTCTGGTGGCCGGAGATGCGCTGAACGGCATTACCGCAGCGCGCAGCGCGGGGGAGCAGGTCGGCGAATATGCGGTTATGCTTTCGCAGGAGGATGGCGCGAACCCAAACTATGCGATTACCTTTATACCGGGCAGGCTGGTGATTGTTCCCGGCGCGGACAGCGGGCTGGAAACCGATGAGAATGGTGATGTGGTGATTGGCAGGGGAACCATCGATGTGGAGGTAGAGCAGGAGCCGGGCGCTCCGCAAACCGTCATCAAAACCAGCCAGGCAGAGATCATTGCCATGCTGATTCGTAGCGGAAAGCTCACAAAGGAGGAGCTTGCCATGACAGCAGACGGTGCGGACATTCATACCATCCTGAAAATCACAGATGCTTCTGCAACGGTCACGGAAGAAGCAAAGGCGCGGATTGCAGAGGCTGCCGGGGGCTATACGATTGGTCAGTACCTGGATATCAGCCTGTTCAAACAGATCGTCAGTCACGGCGACGCCGGGGAGCTGACGCAGATCACGGGAACCTGCGGCAGTATTACGATTTCCGTTCAGGTGCCGGAAAATCTGCGGAATCCGGACGCTTCCATGATCCGTACCTACGCAGTCGTGCGGAATCATGAGGGCATAGCAGAGCTTCTGCCGACGACATATGATGAGCAGAGGCACATGCTGACCTTCACTACTGATAAATTCTCCGATTACGCTATTGCGTACCGGGATACGAGGAAGGATGAGGAGACGGAGACAGAGCCGCAGACAGAAACAGAAACAGAGCCGCAGACCGGAGCGCCCACGGAAACAGAGACAGAGCCGCAGACGGAGACAGAGTCGCAGACCGAAGCGCCCACGGAAAC
>Ga0129308_1003036_pt1 | contig 12902 bp, 11 predicted proteins | sample L827metagenome_FD_94440 | JGI IMG/M metagenome (GOLD analysis project Ga0129308, IMG submission 94440) | Ring-tailed lemur group fecal microbial communities from Wisconsin, USA - L827 metagenome | ecosystem: Host-associated > Mammals > Digestive system > Large intestine > Fecal | place: USA...
GCCATACATACAGATAGGCTTGCGTTCCTCTGCCTTGTCTTGCGCCAATATCCCTACGCTGCTGATTAAATCTTTTTATCAAGAATTAGTATAAGCGGTCACCGGGATGCCCTGCTGTTTGGCGAAATCCAGGAGGCGGCGGTTTTTCTCGTTCAGCTTTCCAGCCGGGGCGCCTGCATCGATGACCTGGCGGCACTGCTTCATCACCTGGGCTGCCTTGTCAAACTGCTGCCAGGTCATCTCCTCAAAGGCGGGAGCGGAAATCACTGTGGCGCTCAGGGCCTGGGCCACCTGGAAGTCCACGTCATTCTGAAACAGAATCCCTGTGGCGAAGGGGATGCCCTGCCTTTGGAGGGAGCGGTAAACCGGGATTCCCTTTCCGCCGCCGGCCACCACAAATACCCGATGGCTGCCCTCCGGCCTGGGCAGTTCCACGCTGCCGAAGAGCGGATTGAAGCTGCCCCGATCCATCTGGTAGAGCTCCTCGATGGTACGGCTTTGCAGCAGCTGCTCCGGCGGCCCGAAGGCGGCAATGGTCTCCCCCCTGACGCAGAGCAGCAGATCCGATATTTTTGCCGCCAGGTCGATTTCGTGGAGGGATAAGATCAGGGTGATGCCCTTTTCCCGGGCCATTTCCCGGAGAATCTCCAGAAGCTCGATTTTATAGCGAATGTCTAAGTAGGCGGTTGGCTCGTCAAGAACCATCAGCTCCGGCTCCTGACACAGGGCCCGGGCCAGAAGGATGCGCTGGCGTTGGCCGTCGGAGAGGGCGGAGAAGTCCCGCTGGGCCAAATCCAGGGCGTGAACCCGTTCCAGCGCCTCCCGAACCGCAGCTCTGTCCCCTTCCGTCAGATGACCGAACAGGTTGGTGTGGGGATAGCGCCCCATGGCTACCACCTCGGCGCAGGTGGTGAGCTCCGGACGGATGCGGTCTGTCAGCACCACCGCCGTCTGCTTTGCCAGCTCTTTTGATGGCCAGCGCAGAAGGTCTCGCCCTCCCACGAATACTCGGCCGGAGATGGTCTGCAAATGCCGGGTGATGGACTTGAGAATGGTGGATTTTCCTGCGCCGTTAGGCCCGATGAGGGTGAGGACGGTTCCCTTTTCCAGGGTGATGTTGATGTTGTGGATTAAAATGCTCCCGTCATAACCCACCGCCAGGTCTTCCGTTTTAAAATAGGGCTCCATGTCACACCTCCTGTTTTTTGCGAACCATCATGTAGATCACCACCGGGGCTCCGAAAATAGAGGTTACCGTTCCGATGGCCAGCTCCGTGGGAGCGAATACCGTCCGGGCCAGCAGGTCGCAGAAGCCGCAGAACACCGCCCCGCAGAGGAAGGAGGCGGGAATCACGTAGGCGGGCCGGGAGGATTTTAAGAGGCTGCGGGTGATGTGCGGCACCGCAATGCCCACAAAGGAGATGGGACCCGCCAAAGCCGTGACGCAGGCAGAAAGAAGACTGGACAGCAGTATGAGCGCCACCCGGAAGGGCTTTACCCTTACCCCCATACTTTTGGCGTAGCCCTCCCCCAGGGCGTAGGCGCAGATGGGCTTGCTCAGGGCCAGAGCGCCCAGCGTCCCCGGCAGGCACAGTGCCGCCGCCAGGCGCAGATCGGCCCAGCTGGCTCCGGAGAAGGTGCCCATGGACCAGTTGGTCAGATTCACCACATCGTGGTCGTCGGCGAAGGTCACGCAGAAATCCGTCACCGCCCCGCAAATATAGCCCACCATGATGCCGATGACCAGAAGCATGGACATGTTGCGCACCTTCTGGGAGAACAGCAGCACCAGGGAGGTAATCAGCAGTGACCCGGCGAAGGCGGCCAGAATCAATGTCGCCGGGCGGATGCTGCCAAGATATGGGGCAAGAAAGATCAGGGTGATGCCCACCACCATTTTTGCCCCGGAGGAAATCCCCAGCACAAAGGGCCCGGCAATGGGATTGCGAAAGAATACCTGGAGTAAATAGCCGGACACCGACAGCCCTCCTCCCAAAACCGCCGCCAGCAGCATCCGGGGGACACGGATGCGAAAAAGGATCTGGCTCTGGGTGGAGAAGTCCACGTTTCCCCCCAAACCCTGTCGAAGCATGGACAGCACTTCCCCTGGGGAGATGGAGACAGAGCCGATGTTCACATTCAGCAGCAGCACCAGGGCCAGCAGTCCCAGCAGCAGCCCGGATACGCCCCAGAACCGCCGGGGATTTCCCAGCCGGAGAGGGCTTTCCTGTTTATCTTTCATGGCAGTTCTCCTCGTTAGGCTGAGGAAGCTCTGAATAAATCGCCTGCGGCTGAGCAGCAGCCCTTTTCGCTCATCCGTGCAGTTCTAAAAGCGGGAAATACATACAGTATTCCTCCGCTTTCAGAACTTTCGGCTGAGCTAAAATTCCATGCTGTCAGCTCTTGCCGATTTCATCAGACTTCCCTAATTTGTAAAGGAAGGGAAGCTCGGTCAGCTCCTCCTCTGCGGTGAATATCTTCTGGAAGCTCTGAATCATCTGCCCCAGCTGGGTGGTCTCCTGGTACATATTTTTCTGAGTACACCAGACGTTCCCCTCCTGCACCGCCTTGAATTGGGCCAGCAGGGGGCTTTTTTCCAGCAGCTCCTCCATGGAGTGGAGCTCTCCGCCGATGGTGCTGTTGTAGATAATTATATCCGCATCCTTGGCGGCGGCAAAGAAGCGCTCCATTTCAATGGTTACGGTGGAGGTTTTTGCCTGGGGATCTCCCAGGTCGCCGAACACGTAGCGGCCGCCTGCCAGCTCCAGCATTTTTGTGACATAGTCCCCGCTCTTCCGGGCCACCACACGGCCGGAGGAGCTGATGTAGAAAAAGGCCACGGTCTTTCCGGAGGGCTCCCCCTCCAGAGCATCATTCAGAAATGCTGCCTGCTCCTCAAAGAGTTGGTTCGCCAGAGCCTCCTCGTCCAGCAGAGCGGCGTAGAGCTTGATCCACTCGGTGCGGCCCAGGGGGTGCTCCTCCGTGCTGGACTGGTCGGTGAGCACTCCAATGCCCAGCTCCTCCAGCTTCTGCTTCACATCGGAGGCGTGGCCGATCATCATGGACTCCACCGCCAGGGGACAGCCCTTGGAAAGCAGCAGCTCATAATCCGGCTCGCTGTATTTCCCGGCGTAGAGGATTTCCCCCGCCTCCATGGCCTTCCGGGCGTTTTCGATGTACCAGCTCTCCGCCCGGGAGCCGGAGAGGGCAATGGCATCCAGCCGGTCCAGGGCGTCGAACAGGCACATGGCGGAGGTGGCGGCCAGATAAATGTTGTCGATGGGCTGATAGAGGGGCAGCGCATCCTTAGGGGCGTCCTTGGGCGCCTGGGCGCCCTCCGGTACGGTGAGGAACCGGCTGCCGTCGGCCAGGGCAATCAGCTTATAGCCCCCGGCGTAGTAGTCCACCTGAAATCCAGTGGCATATTGCAGCTCCATGCTGCCCTCCCACACCCAGTCGCTCTGGGCCGCCTCCGCCCCGGGGGAGACGGTGAGCAGCGCCAGGAGCAGGAGCAGCGCAATTACCCGCCTCATTTTTCGCAGAGGGTGACGCTGTCAAAGTACAGGGTATACTCCACCAGATGGGGCTGGCTCATGGCGATGGTGGAGGCGCTGACCGGGAGCTCCTGGTCCAGAGTGACGGGAATCTCAAAGGTGGAATTTCCCTCCGCCTGGATGGGGTCATACTGGGTATCCTCCACCAGCATGTACTCATAATTGGAGCTACTCCACTGGATGGTGGCGGTCAGAGTTTTTCCGTCGGACAGGAGCAGGGCAGGGGAGGTAATGCCGGCCCGGCCGGAGCCTCCGGAGAGGGTCACATCACAGGTATAGCTTCCCGCCTGAGGGACGGGATGAGCCACGCTGACTGTGTGGTCATACCAGACGCCCTTGGCACCCAGAATGGCCAGGGAGAATTCCTCGCCCAGGAAAGCCACCGGCACATCAAAGCCGAAGACCTCCTCGCTGAACCCGTCGGAATAGGTCACGGTGTCCACCGTATGTTCCAGCCAAATTGCCCCCGGCTCCTTGGCCTGCTGGGCCGTGCCCAGGAAGAGGTTGACAATCTTCTTGGATTGCAGGCTCACATGCAGGGTCTGCACCCCATCAATGACAGTGAGGGTGCCCTTCCGGTCACAGGCCTCGTTGGCCCGGAACATGCCGCTGTCCGTCAGAAAATCCACGGTGTATACCCCATCCGGCAGAACCCTGGGCGTTTTTTCCGCTTCCTCCGCCCGGGCGCTTCCGCCGCTGATGAGCAGCAGGCAGGCCAGTGCCAGGGAAATCCATTTTAAAAATTTTTTCACAGTAAATCCATCCTTCCTTTTGGAGAATAGGCCGCAGGGCAAAAGACCGCCCTGCGGCCTTTTTTATGTTATTCGATTACAGCCTGGGTGTGGGCAACGTAGAGATCCTGAACTGCCTGGATGCTGCCAAGGCCTGCAATCTGGGTTTCCACGCCAAAGCCGGCGGCCTCGAACATGCTTTTCCAGGAGTCCGGATCTTCTCCTGCCATATCATTGTTGGCATGGTCGCCGGCAACCACCATCAGGGGCCGCAGGATCACGTTCTTGTATCCGGCATCCTTTACGGCCTGGATGATCTCTTCGCAGCCGGTGCCCTCGGGCTCCCCTTCTACGGTGCCGACAAATACATTGGCGCAGCCCAGGTCAATCATCTGAGTCTGCATCTGCCGGTAGGTGACCTTTGCCACATGGGCCGTGCCGTGACCCATCAGTATAATGGCAGTGCCTGCCTCGGCAGCCTCGGCGGCATCGGTGAAGCCTGCGTCTTTGGCAGCCGCAGCCACCACAGCCATGGCTACTGCTTTCTTGTCCGCATTGACAACGGTGGCATCGCTGCCAACCTCTCCCAGCAGGGGCTCTGCCACGGAAATCTTCCCGATTTTGCCTTTGTAGGCCTCCAGAGCATCCATCATCTCGTCATATTCCGCCCCGTGCATCAGGTGAGTGGGCTGAACCACCAGCTCCTGGACGCCGTTGGCCACGGCCCGCTCCAGTGCCTGATCCATGTTGTCAATGAATTCGCCGTCCCGGGCCTGGATGTGGTTGATGATGATCTGGGCAGTAAAGGCCCGGCGGACGGACCAGTCGGGGAAAGCTGCCTGAAGGGCATCCTCCACGCCCTTGATGTCCTGCACCCGGCTGCCGTTGAAGGAAGTGCCGAAGCTGACCACCAGGATTTCCTTCTCACCGATGTTGTCGGCATTCCGGGGGTCGTCCAGGCTGGCATCGCCGGTGTCGCAGCCAAAGTAATCCGGGTCGGCGTTCTCGCCTGCTACCAGTGCCTGCTGCTCCGGGGTCAGGGCATCCCAGGCGGTCTTGGCCGCCGCACACTGATTGTCGGTGTCCTCGGTGCGCTGCTGGACGTAGATGGCGTCGATCATGTCCGCCACCTTTTGGGCGGCCGCCTGATCCTCTGTCCCATCTGCGCTGGCGGAAGCGACTCCGCCCAGCATGGATGCCGCCAGAATGGCGGCAAGACAGGTTCTTACGGTTTTCTTGTTCATGATTGTTCCCTCCTTGTGTCTTCGCACAAAAATTTTTTGAAATGAACACGGACAGAGAAAACACACGGGAAAAAAAGAAAGACCTTCCCGGGAGGAAGGTCTGGTACTATCCTTTCATTAAAACTTCACAATTTTCCCGGTCTGATTCCAGTAAAACTGCGTTGTCGTCTTTGCTGAGCGTCGGCCCAGCTGCGTTCGACCCCTTGTTTTACGCAAATCATCCTCGGGAATCTTTGGGAACTTTTAATTAAAATAGTATAAAAGGCGCAGGAACACCCCAAAAGGGGCATTCTTCGGCACGGCCAATTCCTCGTGACCCGGGCATTTCGCTCTGTACCAATGACAGGCAGGTTTCCTGGCTTTCGGGTCATCACAGCGCTGCGCCTTCTCACTTTCGCAATGGCATCATGCGGCGTTGCTCTCCGGTTCACAGTGACGAGATCGTACAGGATTTGCACCTGTTTCCCTTTTACCCCCTGTGCCGCAATTGCGGCACAGGGGCACCTGTCATTTTGCGTATTCAGTTCTTCTATATTATAGCACAGTTCCGGTAAAATGCAATGGCTTTTCCGGCGAAAGAGCTGCCTGTCCGGCGCTGTGCAATTATCTGCGGGCCTGCCTGTTCACTTCTTCCACAAAGTCCAGGAAGGCCCGCTGGCCATCCTGGGTCTGCTTGTACACACCGGCATCCTCCAGCACCTGGGTGAATACCCTGCCGGTCTCCTGGAGCAGAATATCCAGAGCGTTTTCCGGCGTAAAGGTGTACTGCTTTTTCAACTCCTCCACCCAAGGCCCATGCTTGCTCAGCGTCTCGTCTGTAGCGATGTCCTTTCCTTCCACGAGGCAACAGGCCAGGGCGGTCAGTTCACCCTTTAACCGGCTGGGCAGCACGGCCAGTCCCATCACTTCGATCAGGCCGATGTTCTCTTTTTTGATGTGGTGCTTGTCTGCGTGGGGATGGAATACCCCCAGAGGGTGCTCCTCCGTGGTGATGTTGCAGCGCAGCACCAAATCCAGCTCATACAGCCGCCCCCGGCGGCGGGCAATGGGGGTGATGGTGTTGTGAGGCTCCCCGTCGGAGCAGGCCAGCACCCCCACCCGGGGGTCGGAATAGCCCCGCCAGGCGGTGAGAATCCTGTCTGCCAAAGCCGCCAGCTCCCTGGGATTTTCCCCATCCAGGCGCAGAACGCTCAGGGGCCACTTCACGATGCCCCCCTTGATCGCCTCATAGCCCCGGAAGCTCACCGGGGTTTCCACAGGAGCGGTCTCCATGGCAAATTGGTATCGGCCTCCCTGGAAGTGCTCGTGGCTGAGGATGGAGCCGCCCACAATGGGCAGGTCGGCGTTGCTGCCCACAAAATAGTGGGGGAAGACGGCGACAAAGTCCAGCAGCTTTTCAAAGGCCGCCCGGTCGATCTTCATGGGCACATGGGCCTTATTGAAAACGATGCAGTGCTCGTTGTAGTAGACATAGGGGGAATACTGGAGGAACCACTCCTCCCCCCGAATCTCCAGGGGAATGATCCGGTGGTTGGCCCGGGCAGGATGGTTCATCCGTCCGGCATAGCCCTCGTTTTCCGGGCAGAGCTGGCATTTGGGATAGCCGGACTGGGGAGCGTTTTTGGCAGCGGCAATGGCCCGGGGATCCTTCTCCGGCTTGCTGAGGTTGATGGTGATGTCCAGCTCGCCGTATTCGCTCTTGTATTTCCAGCGCATGTCCCTGGCCACCCGGTAGCGGCGGATGTAGTCCGTGTCTCCGCTGAAGCGGTAGTACCAATCTGTGGCGGCCTGAGGGGACTGGGCATATTCCCGGCGGAACCGGGCGATTACCTCCCGGGGCATGGGGGTCAGAGCGCCCATCAGGCGAGTGTCGAAAATATCCCGGGCGGTGATGTTGTCCTCACACAGCCCCTTTTCGCAGGCATAGCTTAGAATGCCGGAGAGAATTTCTTCCAAATCCTGGTATTTCCCCTGGCCGTCCCCGGCGTAGTCCTGCAGATGGAGGATGTCCAGCAGCCGGTTGGTCAGCACCCGGCGGTCCTCCTCCTGGGCAAGGCCGGTGCCCAGGGCATAGGAAACCAGGCAGTCCACATAGCGATCAATTTCCATGTTCCGTCCTCCTCATTCTGCCGGGAAGGCTTCCACGCCGCCCTGGGGACGGATGGACAGCACGTGACAGGCCCCGACCCCCAGCGCCCCGTCCAGCCCGGCCCGGAAGGAATCCAGCAGGTCGAAGGGAACAAAGGCCTGCACCGTCCCGGCAAAGCCGCCGCCGTGAACCCGGAACGCCCCCCGGCCCCGGAGATAGTGCTGGCATAAAGCCAGGCTCACCGCCACATCCTGGTGCTCGGTGTACCCAGCGGGAATCACATTTTGCAGATACATCCAGGAGGAGCGTCCGCTCTCGGCCACCAGGGCCAGGAAGGTGTCAAAATCCCCGGCTTCCAGGGCCGCTACCTGCCGGGGCACCCGGGCGTTGTCCTGGTAGAAATGGATGCAGCGCATCACCGCCCGGTCGCCGCATTCCCGGCGCAGGGCAGGGATGGCGGAGTAGAAATCCGTTTCCTCGATCTGGGTGAGGACCTCCTTGCCAAAGTGGGCGCAGACGCTTTTGATCTCCCCGGGGATGGCGGCGTATTCGTCGGTCAGGTCGGCGTGGCTGGCCCGGGTGTCGATGATGCACAGGGCGTGGCCGCAGGCGGAGAAATCGAAGTCCACCGGGGTGATTACCGGGTGATCCTTGTCGAAGAAGTCAATGCTCACCAGATTCCCCACGGCGGAGGCGGTCTGGTCCATCAGACCGCAGGGCTTGCCGAAGAACACGTTTTCGGCGTACTGGCCAATCCGGGCAATCTCTGGCTGGCTCACTTTTCCCTGGAAGAACAGATGATTGATGATGGTTCCAATAAGCACTTCAAAGGCTGCGGAGGAGCTGAGGCCGGAGCCGGGCAGCACCGTGGAGGTGCAGTAGGCGTCGAAGCCCTCCACCTGGCAGCCCAGCTGGGCAAACCGGGCCGCCACGCCCCGAATCAGAGCGGGAGTGGAATTCACTTCCTCCGCCTGGGGCTCCAGGCAGTTCAGCTCCACCTGGGATATGGGGTAGCCCTCTGACAGGATGCGGATGGTGCCGGTGCCGTTGACCCGCACCGCCGCCAGCGTATCCAGGTTCACCGCCGCCGCCAGCACCCTGCCCCGCTGATGGTCGGTGTGATTGCCGCCGATCTCCGTCCGTCCCGGAGCCGAAAAATACCGCTCCGGCGCGACCCCAAAGGCCGCCTGGAAGCCGGCATCCAGGGAGCGCTTCTGCTGGGATGAAAGAAATAATTCAGGCATAATAAACCCCCTAAAAGTTTTTTCTCATTATACCAAAATGGCCAGGAAAAGGAAATACTCATTTCCAAAATCTTTCACAAATTTAGCTCCTTGCGCACAACAGCGTGATCCGCTGCTGCTCGGATGTGGAGATCGATACGGTGCGGCATCTGGTGAAGCGAGGCGGAGTGGAGATCAATCTGACAGAGACGGGATTTCAGATATTACTGCTGCTTGCCTTTTATGCAATTTTTGAGACACCAAAATCTATAACCACATAATAAAATGACACAAAAGCGTAGGAAATCCGGCTATACATCGATACTGTTGTATTGTATAATGACCGCAATGAGGTGTGCGCCGGTTCGGTGCGGAATATATAGTCGGTGGGAATCCGACCTGGTAAGGCCTATGCTCCGCCCACTCCTTGTCGTTGTTGCCCCGGACTACGTAAACCGGAGCGATTTCCTGCAATCGGTCGATGATTTCCGGCTTGTTGATGTCACCACCGTGAATGATGGCATCACAGCCATCAATGGCGGTCAGAACCTCCGGGCGGAGCAGCCCGTGGGTGTCGGACAATACCGCAATTCGTTTTGCCATGTTCATCACTCCAATTCTTTTTCAATCAGCGCAACCGCTATTTCAAAGGCTTTTTCCCGACGCTGTGCCAGCGTGATCTGGGACTTGTACCGTGCCGGGTTTTCCTTACCTTGCAGAGTCAAGATCGTCGCCCGCAGCTTGTGGAGCGTGGAATCAATCTGCCGCTTGGCTTCCAGAAGTTCCTCTTTGGTGTAATCCATCATCAAATTTCTTTCCCCAGGCGATAGGCTTTCTCCATCACATCGGGATGGTTCACCGCGTCCTTCGGGTCGCCGATTTCCTCACCGGCTACAAGCCCGCACAGCTTGGCCTTGGGGAAGCAGTCCACCCAGCCCTGCAAGCCGTTGTAGGCTTTTTCAAAGGTAGCGTCCCCACCATCGGCTGCCGTGGCGATCATGTAGACCTCCCGGAAGGCATAGTCCGACTCATACAAAGGATTCATACGATCCAGCAGGGTCTTCATCTGACCGCACATTTCGTAGTAATAGATGGGTGTGGCGAAAACCAGCACATCCGCCCGGCGCAGCTTCTCCATGATTTCCGGGGCGTCGTCCTTCTGAACGCACTTCCCGGTTTTCAGACAGGCGAGGCAGCCGATGCAGTATTGAATCTTCTTGCCCTTCAGGCTGAGCAGTTCCACATGGTTGCCTGCTTCTCCTGCGCCCTTGGCGCACTCCTTTGCCAGCAGTTCTGAATTGCTGCCGCCTCTGAGACTGGTGGAAATAATCAAAACATTTTTCATATTGTACGCTCCTTTTTATGTGTCCAATGACACAGATTCGATATCCCTATTGTACTCCATCCGGCATCCAATCGCAATACCGTTCAGGGATTCAGCGTCCAACCGTTGTCGCCATGGTAGATCATAAGCCGGGTCTGACCGCCATCAATGCAGATGTTCTCGCCGGTGATGAAACCGGCTTTGTCGGAGGCCAGGAACAGCACCGTGTTGGCGATGTCCAGCGGATTGCCCACACGGCCTGCAGGCTGCTGGATGGCATCGGGGCCTTCGTAGACGGTGTAGGCCGCTGATCCCGGAGATTTCCGTAGACATAAAAATCGTTCCGGCGACAGACACTACCAAATCAACCTATGCGCGGGGTAAAAACGGGCCCCCAAAACTCCAAACATTTTTAGGATAAAAAGAAAGAAAAAATCCTGAAATCTTACGATTTCAGGATTTTCCTCGAATACTACAAGCCCGATTTGGTGGAGATAAGCGGGATCGAACCGCTGACCTCTTGAATGCCATGGCTCATGTGAAATAATACGCAATGGAAAATCTGTATTTTCTCTTGAAAACAAGGAATATTAAGGCAACACCGCACAATGGGAGCGGCGGGCTTCGGCGGATCTTTTGCTCCAATCGTGCAGTATGAAAAATAGGAAATACACAAAGTATTCCCGCATTTTCCATACTTTCGCTTGGGTCAAAATCTCGCGCCGAATCTCCTTGCCCCATTGTGCGGTGTTGCCTTAGTATAAGCTTGCTTTTTGTAAGCTCCTCAGAATCACATCATTTCGGATTCCCCCGGATAGCAATCGGGCTGACAGAACATACCGAAATCAGAGAAATCGGAACAGCCGAAAGAAAACAGTCCCACATTTCGTCCGTGAAGATCATACATTCGGAAACTCAGCGCTGCCTCACTGTTGACATAAGCGGTTCCGGCGCTGCCTTCCGTGATGATTTCCAAGCAGTAGATACCGTCCTCCGGCTTCCGCACAGGTACTTCCAGCTCCGTATCGTAGGGGAAGGTCTTGCCGCCTTCTTCGGACATCCGCAGCCAGGAGCGGAAAACCAGCCGCCCACGTTCCGGCTCGATATAGAGATAATATCCTTCTTTCATCTCTTCCGTCACCTGCAGGATCACACCCGCCTGATGAGCACCCTTGGGCCGAATGTTCACTTGGATGCGGCAGGAGTCCGGCATCTCCTGCATCAGCAGCATTTGCTGAGCAGCAGGGGATGCGGCATAGAAGCTTTCTTCGCAGATTACCCAGCCGGAGGTAATGCAGAGGAAGGCGTTTTCGGTCCTCTGGGAAAAAAGTGGCCGTTTGTTTTCGGGAAGGCACAAACCCAGATCTCCGTCGGAAAACTGTGTCAGCCGATGGATCACCATACTACCACCCCAGTCCCAGGTGCGGTAGTCCTGGGCCTTCAGCTTGTCCGGCCAGAAGCCGAAAATATTCTCTTCCTTGGTGGGATTCCAGCCGAACAGAAATCGTTCCCGGTCATGCCCTGCGGTTTTGGCGGCATAGAACGCGCGGCTGTCCAGCCGGTGGTTATGGGGGATTTGCCATAAGGCTTCGCCGATGGGGCGCTTCACGTAATAATTCCCGAAGAGTGTCGTATAAGATGAAAAAATCAGGTATTCCCAATCACCCATTTGGAAGAAATCCGGGCACTCCAAGGCTCCGTTGAACCGCTGAGGGTAGTATGCTGGCTGACGGTACTCCCAATGCTTCAGATCTCTGGAAGTGCAAAGTCCCACACATCCGGTCTGGCTGTGGGAGTCGTTTGCACGGGCGGCCAGATACATCCGGTATTCTCCCGTATCCGTATCAAAGACGATCCGGGGATCCCGCCAATCGGACATATGATAAATCACGCCGTCCGGCCCGAAGGTATCCTCTGGCTGCAATTCCCAATGATCCAGAGAACCATCCGGGCTAACGTAATGGGTCACCAGCTGCTTTCCATCCGGGAAAATGCAGGCAAACAAATGCCACTGCCCCTGATGGAAAACCAGATCACCGGTACCGCCCAGCACATGAATAGGAGTTTCGTCACTCATATGGATAAGGTCCCGGCTCTCCATCCTGTGCCAGCCGGGAACGAAGGCGGGGTCATTTGGGTTCTTCCAGCCTTTCAGATAAAACAGCTGATAGACCCCATCTATGTATTTCGGAATCACGTCCCCGGTTCTTGCGCCGGGGGCCTGATAAAAGACCATGTCTTTCATTCGGCATCGTCCTCCCGGTATGCGCTGTCCATCTCCCAGAGAGTCAGGGATGCTGGTTCCCCGGCAATCTGGAAATGCCGGCCTCCCTCTGTGTAGTTGCGCAGGGTCACCGATTTTCTGCCGTTTAAGTAGATTTCCAGCATGGAATGATCCAGGTAACAGGTGAAGGAGATGGGTTCCTCGCCGATGTCCACATTGTCGATCTCTCCCCGCCAGCGGCCGATTTCCTGTCCGTTCTCATCCCGGATACCCAAATGCCGGGCAGCCCGGTCGTAATAAATCTCTCGGCTGTGGGTTCCATAGCAAAGGGTTACGGAAGCCCAATCCTGTTCGGCGGTGTATTCCAAACAAAGCTGATCGCCCTGGCACTGGGTCAGCTGCTGATTTGCCAGCCCAGTATCCTGATCGGATAGCCCCAGCAGCTTTTTCCTCCGCAGCGTGGTTATTTCCCGGATGGGCTGGATGTGAAGCGCTCCATTGCGAATGGAGAGC
>Ga0129308_1003037_pt1 | contig 12901 bp, 9 predicted proteins | sample L827metagenome_FD_94440 | JGI IMG/M metagenome (GOLD analysis project Ga0129308, IMG submission 94440) | Ring-tailed lemur group fecal microbial communities from Wisconsin, USA - L827 metagenome | ecosystem: Host-associated > Mammals > Digestive system > Large intestine > Fecal | place: USA...
CCGCGCCCAGGTATTCCGACATTTCGCTGAGAACCTCATGAGAGGCCAGACTGCCCAGCTCTCTGGACCGGAACAGCAGCTCGGCGTTCAGCGGCTGCTTCTGGACGTAGAGCATATTGTAGAGGACGTCGTTGTGGTTCAGCGTCGGCAGGACATCCCGGCGGACATGGTTCAGAACCTGCGAGATGCCGCAGTAGTATTCAAAGCAGCCGCGGTTGCCGCAGTAGCACTTTGGGCCGCGGGCGTTCAGCGTCATGTGGCCCGCCTCTCCGGCAATGCCGTTTCGTCCCGCAACCATTTTTCCGTTGAAGAAATTGACCATGCCGATGCCGTTTTCCATATTGAGGTAGAGCACGTTCTTCTCCGAGGAATGGATGAACTGCATCTCATACATGGCCTTGATTCTGGTGACGCCCTCTGCATAGACGGGAATTCCCAGCGCGGCCTGGAGCGGCGCGACCAGATTGAAGTGCTTCCAGTTGACCACGGGCATGTCGATGGCCTTGCTGTTGTTAATCATTCCGCCGATGCTGATTCCAACCGCCTGTATTTTCTCCCGAATCTCGGGCGGCTGGCCGTCGATGCAGGCCTTTGCGTGCTGGATGAAGTCCGTCAGGACGTCCATAGACGGGCGGGCGCTGCTGACGGTCAGGTCGATGCGGTGGGACTCGGAGGAGATCTTTGTTCCGGTCAGATTGCAGACGGTGAAGGAGATGTTCTCCTGCTGCGAGAGATCGATTGCCAGGAGGTAGATCAGGTCGCCGTTGAAGCGCAGCAGCGTGGTTTTTCTGCCTGCCTGCGATCTTTCCTGGCGGCCCTCATAGACCAGCTTTTGCTCGATCAGCTCCGTGACGATATTTGTCACGGTGGCGGTGCTCAAATTCAGAAGGTCAGCCAGCATCACGCGGGATATCTCTCCGTGTTTGACAATCAAGTCGATAATGCGGCGCGCATTCTTTTGCTTCGCGTCAAGTGCTGCGGGATTCATGGCCCCAACTCCTTTTTCTGTTATTTTAGCAGAAATACGCGCGTTCGTAAATCAATTTGTATTCATTTCCCGGAAATTTATCTCATAGAGATTCCGCAAAGACGTCAATATCATAGGCGCGCAAAATCTCTGCCAGGCGGGCCAGCTCGTCTTTGGACTGCGGCTCCAGGTCCGGCAGCGCATAATCGCCCAGCGTATAGTCGGTCCAGATGGTTTTGTTGCCATATTTTGAACCGGCCAGCTTGTTGTAGGGCAGCAGCTCGCAGCGCACAATCTGATTGTGCAGCTCGTCCCGGATAAACCGGCCGGTCTGATGCATGTCCTCCGGCAGGTCCGTGTAGCCGGGAATCAGGGGGATCCGGATGATGACGTTGGCGCCCCGGCTGCACAGGAGCTTCAGATTCTCCAGAATTTGCTCGTTGTCCATGCCGGTATAGGCTTTGTGCAGCGCGCTGTCCATCTTTTTGATGTCATAGAGGAACAGATCGGCGTAGGGAAGGACCTGCTCGACCGCGGAGGACGGCACGGCGCCGCAGGTATCCACGGCGGTGTGGATGCCGTTTTCCTTCAGGAGGCGCAGGGCCTCCGCCAGAAATCCGGCGTGGGTCAGGCATTCGCCGCCGGAGAAGGTGACGCCGCCGCCGGAGGCGTCAAAAAAGATTTTCTCCGGAAGGACCCGGTCCAGAACCTGCTGCGGCGTATACTCCCTGCTTCCGAACTTTTTCGCACCGGAGGGGCATGCGCGGACACACGCGCCGCAGAGCACGCAGCGATCTCTGGGAAGCTGCAAAAGCGAATCCAGCTTTCCGCAGACCTCGGCGCAATGGCCGCAGCCGACGCACTTCATGGGCGTGAAGGTGATGACCGGCTCGTCCTTCTGCGATTCCGGATTCTGACACCACAGGCATCGCAGCGGACATCCCATGAGGAAAAAGGTGGTCCGAATGCCGGGGCCGTCGTGGACGGCGAAGGGTTTGACGTCAAAGATTCTTGCTGTTTTCATGAAAATCACTCACTTTCCAAAGAGACGGAAGGGGCCGCTGCAAATTGGAGATTTGCGGCGGCCCCTCTTTCGGTTTGCGGTTCTATGGGCGGCAGGTCAGAAGCTCAGCGTGCTTCTGGCGATAATATGATCCTGCCAGTGCTTGGAGATGGCGGTGAAGTAGGCGGAAAAGCCCCAGATCCGGACCATCAGGTCGCGGTAATTTTCCGGATGCTTTTGGGCGTCCAGCAGAACCTTGTTGTCCAGGACGTTGATCTGGACCTGCATACCGCCGACCTTGAAATAGGTCTTCAGCAGGGCGATGAACTTATCCCGGCCCTCTTCCGAGGTGAGGGCGGAGGGATGGAACTTCATATCCAGAACCTCGCCGCCCGCGCAGCCGGAGAAGTCGAGCCTGCCGCAGGAGAGAACGATGGCCGTGGGGCCGTTTCTGTCGGCGCCCATCATGGGAGAGAGATTGTCGGCGTAGAAGTCCCGGGCTTTGCGGCCATCGGCAGAGGCGCCGAGAATGCGGGAGCCGTAGACATAGGCGGTGGCGCTGGAAATCCGGGCGCGGTAGGTGGAGCCGGCGGCGTTGTGATGCTTGGTGACCTCCTGGACGTAATACTGGACGATTTCGTTGGCGATGGCGTCGACCTCGGGGTTGTTGTTGCCGAACTTGGGGAATTCGTTGAGGATCCGCTGGCGCAGGTCCTCGTGGCCCTCCCAGTTGTTCAACAGAATCTCGTTGAGCTCCCGGAGCGTATATTCCTTGTCCTCGTAGACCAGCTTGCGGATGGCGTACAGGGCGTCGGCTGCGTTGGAGAGAGAGGCGAGCTGGAAGTCGACCTCGTTGTAGGTCACGCCCCATTCGTCAAAGTCCTTGCCGCTCTCCAGCGTGCCCTCCATCATGGAGGAGTAGAAGGGTGAAGGAGAGAGGATGGAGCGGTTGACGTAGCTGGAGACCATGTCGATATAGTGCTTCATCTGGACCTTGAAGGCGTTGAAGAACTTGTCGTAGGTGTTGAACCACTCCAGCTCGCCGGTCTTGATGCCATAGCGGTCGTCGATCAGACCCTCGGCATTGTCGGGATTCGGCAGACCCAGGGCGTATTGGCCGTTGTTCAGGGCGAATTCCACCATGCGCAGGGCGCAGACGCCGCCCACGTTGCGGTTCAGCGCGCGGCCCTGTATGGTCATCTCCCAGCAGCCGGAGGCGGCGTAGTCGCGGGCGTGCTCAAGCGTATACTCCGGGTGCTTCAAAAAGGCGGGGATGATCATCTCGTCGTTTTCATAGGTGGGGAAGCCGCCGCCGAGGCTGTTCAGGTAGGCGGCCTTCCTCCAGATCGCGTCGGGCGTTCCGGCGTTTACGCGGAGGTGGATCTTGGGATCGGTGACATGGGTGTCGCACTTGGCGTCCAGGATCATCATGGTCATCTCGTTGTAGGTCGGCTCACCGGTTTTGGGATCGCAGCCGCCGATGGTGATGGACTGGCCGGTATCGGAGTTGATCCGGATGTCCTCGCCGTGGGTCCGGTCGATTTCGTAGTTCAGCTTCAGGAAGAAGGCCTCCAGAATTTCCAGCGCGAAGTCCTTCGTGACGGCGCCGGCCTCCAGGTCCTTTTCGTAGAACGGATTCAGAATCATGTCGACGCGGCCCAGAGGCACCAGGTAGCCCTGCTCCACCCAGATCAGGAACTGGATGAAATACAGGAGCTGCACGGCCTGCCAGTAGGTCTGCGGCGGTCCCACCTGAAGCTGCGCCAGATTGGCGGCCATGGTCTCCAGCTCCGTCCTGCGGGCGCCGGCGGCTGCGGCGGCCTGCTCCAGGCAAAGCGCCTCGTAGCGCTTCATCAGCTTCAGCGCCGCCCGGTTGGCCAGGATGACGGACTGATAATAGGTGACCTTGGACTCGTCGCCGGTCTCGGCCATGCGGGCCTCGGCGTCGGCAATCAGACCGGGAATGCCCAGAGGAAGGATTTTATAATAGGCGGGGATGGAGCTGTTGGCGAGGCCGAAGCCGCGCTCATCCTGGCCTAGGTTAAAGGCGTTGTCAAAGGCGTGGTTGTAGCCGCCGCACTCAAAATTGTGGTTGCCCCAGGCGATTTCCTCCTCGGTGATATAGGTGGGGAGCTTGTAGACGGTTTTGCCGCCGCAGATCAGGTCGCCCTCGAACAGGAAAATGTTCATGTGCTCCAGTGCGCAGTCAAAGGCCATGGCTTTCCGGATCGGGAAGGGGAGCTTTTTCGTTTCCTCGTTTAAAATGGACAGGCCCAAATCCTCAACCCGGTGCTTTTTGTGCTCCTCCGCAAAGAGCAGCTCGCGGAGGTTATTGATACGATCAGTCATGGGTAATCACCTCAACTAAAGAATTAAAGATTTTTCAATCAGTATGAAGATAACGATAAATTTAATTATCAAACAATCCGAGTATAAACATATCGCGGGAGAAAAGTCAATAGAGGACGGAAAAAAATTTACAAATTGGCAAAATAGACAAAATTCAATTGAAAAATTTGGACGCAAAAGGAAGAAAGACACAGCTATTTTCCGGGCGTCGCGCATTGACAAATGAGAAAATGAAGAATATAATTTTATCATTAAATTTTGAAACAAGCACAGCGGCATGCTTTGCCATCAACCAATAAGGAGATGCGAATATGAGAAAGGTAATTGATATCACCGGCACGATCAACAAAGGCATGTGGAACTACGATCCTCCGTTTCCGGAGTTCAACATCAAGCCTTTGCCCCCGATTCCCTGGCTGGACGACAAGACGGTGGGCTGCGAGATTTTCGAGGGTCTTCACAGCCAGAGCGGCACGTATCTGGAGACGCCGGCGCACAGCTACGGCAACGGCAATTCCTATGCGCTGATCGATGTGCCGGTGGAAAAGCTGATCGATATGCCCTGCGTCGTTCTGAACGTCGGAATGTGGGACATTGATGAGGCGACCGGCCGCCGGGGCATCACGGTGGAGGACCTGGAGCGCTGCTTCAATGCCAAGGACATCCGGGAGGGCGACGCCATTTTGCTGGGCACCGGCTGGGGGCGCTACTGGTTCCATCCTCAAAACCTGACCTATGCGCCGTATATCACCTACGATGCCATGATGTGGCTGCTGGAGAAGAAGCCCTGCCTGATTGGCGCGGACACTGCCCGCTGGGATCATCTGGAGAAGCCGCAGAACCATTTTGACGCCTTTTATGCGGCCGGCATTCTGATGGGCGGTCCCTTTGTGGATCTGGAGCTCTGCACAGCGGCCCGCTGCAAGCTGACCATCCTGCCGCCCAAATTCCCCATCACCAGCTGCGCGCCCTGCAGAGCCGTCATTATTGAGGAATGACGTGAAACCTTGCGTTCATTTTATGGAAATAAATGACAAGAAAAACTGTAATCGCAAATTGAAAGGGGAAACAAAATGAAAAAAGTAATTGCATTGCTTCTAGCCCTGACACTGGTCTTTTCTCTGGCCGCCTGCAGCGCAAAGCAGGAAACGCCGCCGCCGGAGGAGGCTCCGAGCGACAAGACGCCAACGGAAGAGGCCGCGCCCGCAACAGAACCCGCGGAAGAGCCGGCGGAAGAACCGGCACAGGAGTCCGGCTCCGCCAAAATTCTGGACGTCGCCTCGACCGACACCATCGACGACTTCAACCCCTTCACCAATCAGCAAACCGTCTTTCTCTGCCTGATGAACACCAACTGTCTGGAAACCCTGATCTACATGAACGACGCCATGGAGTATACGCCCTCTCTGGCCACGGAATGGGAGATCTCTCCTGACGGCCTGACCTACACCTTCAAGCTGCGGGAAGGCGTCAAGTATCATGACGGCACGGACTTCACCTCCGAGGACGTCAAATTCACCCTGGAGACCACGGTGGATGAGGCGACAGGCGCATGGCGTCAGCCCAACTTCGCCACAATTACCAACATCGATTGCCCGGACGACTATACCGTTGTCCTGACGCTTTCCAACCCCACGCCGGCCCTGCTGGACTCCTTTACGACGCTGCCCATCACCTCGTCAGAGCAGGACCCCGCGACCTATTCCACCACGCCGATCGGCACTGGCGCCTTCAAGTTTGTCTCCTATTCCACCAACGACAACATCACCTTTGAAAAGTTCGACGACTACTGGGATGCCGGCAATGTCAAGCTGGACGGCTATGTGATCCACTTTTCGGCCGACCTGAGCACCGCGATCAACAGTCTGAAGGCCGGCGACCTGGATCTGGTCACGCTGCTGGACGCCTCCTATGCGAAAAATATCGAGGAGACGGAGGGTCTTTCCGTCGTGAAATCCCCCACCTCCAACACCACCTATCTGATGGAGATCGGCCTGCACAACCGCGAGGAATTCCGCAATCCCGATGTGCTGAAGGCGATGTTTATGTGTCTGGACACCCAGACCATTGCCGACCAAGTGTTCTACGGCTATGCGACGCCGTCCAAGGGTGTCGTCCATGCGGGCGCGAAGTATTACACGGAGGCCTATGCAGACATCACATACGATGTGGACGCCGCAGCCGCGCTGCTGGCCACCACGCCCTATGCCTCCGGCTTTGAGTTTGAGCTTCCCAACCTGGGCGGAGCCTATGAGACCATCGCCGTGATCTGGCAGCAGGACCTGGCGAAAATCGGCATCACGCTGAAGATTTCCACCGATGAGATGTCCGTCTGGCTGGAGAAGTATCTGGGCAGAACCTACGACATGATTGCCAACGGCTACTCCATGGTCGGCACTGATCCTGCCACCTTTATGAGCCTGATTATCGGCGGGCTGTACGACTACCAGTGCTCGGAGGACATCATCCCCGGCCTGCGGGAGAAAATCGACGCGGCAGCCGCCACGGCTGTGGATGCGGAGCGCGAGGAGATGTATGCCGAGATTTTCGACATCCTGGCGGAATACATGCCGGTTTACACCTATCTGTGCGTCGATAATCTCTGCGCCGCTTCCGACAACCTGTCCGGCGTGATCTTCAACGGCGAGGCCCGCTACATTTTCACTTACGCGGACATTGCCTGAATCGAAACCGAAGCCTAGAATTCAGTCGGAGAGGGATGCCGGCGCAGCCGTCGGCATCCCTCTTGTTGAATACGCCCTTGCCGCGGACATGTCCGCGGCAGCAGTCCCGGAAGGAATACAGGTGGTGATGAAACCATGATCAATCATATTCTGCACTCTTCGTTGCTGAAATATTTTCTCAAAAGGCTTGCCATGGCCGTTCTGGTTTTGTTCCTTGTCTCGGTCATTGTGTTTATTGCGGTCCGTGCATGCCCCGGCGACCCGGTTCTCAGCAAGATCGGTCCGCATGGCGACGCGTCCGAGGAAAACTATAACCGCGTGGCAGCCGAGCTGGGATTGGATAAGCCCTATCCGGTCCAGTATTTCATCTGGCTGGGAGGCTTTCTCCGCGGCGATTTTGGCGTGTCGCTGATTAACGGCGCCGATATCCGCGCAACGATTCTGGAGAAGCTGCCGGTCACGCTTGAGCTGCTGGTGATTTCCATGGTCTTTGCAATCCTGCTGGCGATCGTCTTCGGCGTGACCTCTGCAATTTATAAGGGAAGCGTCTACGATCAGATCATTCAGTTCATCAGCACGGGCTTTTTGGCAATTCCGGCCTTTTGCTTTGGCCTGATTGTGATTCTGATTTTTGCCGTCGATTTAAAAATTCTTCCCTCCATGGGATTTGTGTCGTTTGCGGAGGACCCGGCAGGACATATCCGCCACCTGATTATGCCCGTCCTTGTCATGGGCTTCATGGAGCAGGCGGCGCTGACCCGCTACATCCGGTCGGAAATGCTGGAGGTGCTCAGCACCAACTATGTCCGCACGGCCAAGGCCAAGGGCCTGCCGACCCAGGCGATTTATTACAAGCACGCATTCAAGAACGTCATGGTCACGGTCGTCACGCTGGTGGGCATGCGGATTGGCCAGTTGATTGGCGGCACGGTCGTGATTGAACAGGTGTTTGGCTGGTCTGGTCTCGGCTGGTATCTCTATACCTCTGTCGTCAAGCAGGACTACCCGGCCGTTCAGGCCATTGTTCTGCTGATCGCCGCTGCAATGGTCATCCTGAATATGCTGGCGGATGTTCTTTACGCCGCCATTGATCCCAGGATCAAGCTGGACTGAGGGGGCGTCAATATGAAAGTCAAAACCAAAAAAGAAGAGAAGCTCCAGAGGAAAAAGGTTCGCGTTACCACCGTCTTTTCCGTTGTCCTTTTGGCGGTCGCCCTGTTTGCCATGCTGTTTCCCTCCGTGCTTGCCACCCATGATCCGCTGGAGCTGGACATTGTCAATCAATTGTCCGGTCCCTCCAGGGAGCACATCCTCGGCACAGACGAGCTTGGCCGCGACCTGTGGTCCCGCGTGGTCTACGGCGCGAGGGTCAGCATGTCCGTCGGCCTCGGCTCCGCCCTGTTGGCCCTGATTCTGGGCGTACCGCTGGGGCTGCTGGCGGCCTATAAAGGTGGTATTTTGGACAGCATCATCATGCGCGTCATGGATGCGTTCTCGTCCTTCCCGTCCATCATGCTGGCCATGCTGCTGATGACGGTCTTCGAGGCCTCCACCCTGACGCTGATTCTGACCATCGCCATTGTCAGCTTCCCGGCCTACGGACGAATCGTGCGAAGCAGCGCGCTGTCCATCAAGGAGCGCGACTATATCGAGGCGGCCCGGGTCTCCGGCGCAAAGCCGGGATATTTGATGTTTCACGCAATTCTGCCGAACTGCATGTCCGGTATTATTGTGCAGTTCTCGCTGTTTACGGCGTCCGCAATTCTGATCGAGGCCTCTCTGAGCTTCCTCGGCCTTGGCATCAAGCCGCCGGACCCCGCATGGGGTTCCATGCTGTCCTATGCCAAGCAGTACATCGATCGGTCCGCGACCTATATTCTTGTGCCGACCATCACCATTTTCCTGGTGGTCCTGGCGATCAACCTGCTGGGCGACGAGCTGCGCGAACGGCTGGACCCCACCCGGCAGAAATAAGGGGGAGGGATTTGCGCTATGGCAGAAAAAATTTTGGAAATCCGCGACCTGGAGACGCATTTCTTTTCTTCCCGCGGCGTTGCAAAGGCCGTGGACAAGGTCAGCTATTCCCTGAATAAGGGAGAGATTCTGGGCATTGTCGGCGAGTCCGGCTGCGGAAAGTCGGTTACGTCGCTGTCCATTTTGCAGATTGTGCAGTCGCCGCCCGGCAAAATTGTCGGAGGCGAGATCCTGCTTGACGGGGAGGACCTCCTGAAGCTCTCTAAGAAGGAGATGCAGAGCCGCATCCGCGGGAACCGCATTTCCATGATCTTCCAGGAGCCGATGACCAGTCTGAACCCACTGTTCACGGTCGGCCAGCAGCTCATGGAGCCCTTGATGCTGCACCGGGGCATGAAGAAAAAGCAGGCGAAGGAGGAGGCAATCCGGATGCTGAGGCTGGTGGGCATCCCCATGCCGGAACGCCGCTTCTCCCAATACCCGCACTCGATGTCCGGCGGCATGCGCCAGAGGGTGATGATCGCGATGGCGCTCTGCTGCAACCCCGAGGTCCTCATTGCCGACGAGCCGACCACGGCGCTGGATGTGACGATTCAGGCGCAGATTCTGGAGCTGATGAAGAAGCTGCGCGACGAGCTTGGCACCTCCATCATCCTCATCACCCACGATCTGGGCGTTGTGGCCGAGATGTGCGACCGGGCCGTGGTCATGTATTGCGGCTCCGTGGTGGAGGAGGGGACTGTGAAGGAAATCTTCAAGGATCCCCGCCATCCCTATACCAGGGGCCTGCTGGCGTCGATTCCCAAGCTCACCGATGAGCAGGAGGAGCTGTATAACATCAAGGGGACGGTTCCCAGTCTGACCAACCTGCCGGATGGATGCCGGTTTGCCGACCGCTGCGAGTACTGCACGGAGCAGTGCCGTCTGGCCCGTCCAGACAGCAGCGATATCACGGAGACCCACCGTGTCCGCTGTTTCCGGAATGGAGGTGCCGGGATTGCATAAGAATGAGGTATTGCTCCATCTGGAGGACGTCAAAAAATATTTCGAATTCAAGGACGGCTTTGTCACGCGGCATATCAAGGCCGTGGACGGCGTAACGCTGGACATCTATCAGGGCGAGACGCTGGGCCTTGTGGGAGAATCCGGCTGCGGGAAGTCCACGCTGGGCCGCACAATTCTGCGCCTTTACGACAAGGCGGAGGGAAAGGTCCTGTTCCAGGACAAGGATGTCTACAGGCAAAGCAGCCGCGATATGCTGCGGCTGCGCCGGAACATGCAGCTTATTTTCCAGGATCCCCTGGCCTCGCTCAACCCCAGAAAGACGATTTTCCAGATCATTGAGGAGCCGCTGCGGTTCCATGGCTACCGGGACCCGGAGGAGCGCCGGAAGCTGGTGGAGCAGATCATGACCGACGTGGGTCTCGATCCGGCCGTGGGCAGCCGCTATCCCCACGAGTTTTCCGGCGGCCAGCAGCAGCGCGTGGGGATTGCCCGCGCTCTGGTTCTGCGGCCCCAGTTCATCGTCTGCGACGAGGCGGTTTCTGCCCTGGATGTGTCGGTTCAGGCCCAGATTCTGAACCTCTTGCAGCGGCTGAAGCAGGAGTACAATCTGACGTATCTGTTTATTTCTCACAACCTGTCTGTCATTAAGCACGTCTGCGACAGAATTGTTGTCATGTATCTGGGCAATGTGGTGGAAATTGCGCCCAAAGACCGGCTGTTTGCCAATCCGGTCCACCCCTATACGAAGGCGCTGATCTCCGCCATTCCCATCCCGGACCCGGAACAGCACCGCCAGCGCATTGTGCTGGAGGGCGATATTCCCAGTCCGGCCAATCCGCCCTCCGGCTGCCGGTTCCATCCCCGCTGCTATCAGTGCAGCGGAAGGGAGGACTGCGCCGCGGAGCGTCCTAAGCTGACAGAAATTGAACCAGGCCATTTTGTGGCCTGCCACCATTGCTGAAATAATAATAATTGTTGGAGGTAATCATCATGGGACTGTACGAAGAATTTCGGTTTAAGCCGGCGAGCTGGCTGCCGCACAGCGGGATGGCGCTGGAGGAGCTGGAGCGGGTGCGGAACATCCGCCGGGAAGAGATGGAGTATACGAATGAGAATGGATACAGTGTGCGCGTGATGCTGGACCCGCGGGCCTGCATGGTGCAGGATGTGTTCTACCGTATTCTCATGAGCGACCTGCACGACACGCACCTGACCATGATCTTCCCGAACCAGTGGCCGGGGCAGTACTCGGCGATTGCGGAGATGATCAACAAGTTCAACGTGTCCTGCCGCAATGTGGACGCCTTTGCGATGGATGAATGGGCGGACGAAGAGGGGAATGTGGCCCCGCTGACCTACGGCGCAGGACTTGGGTATTCGTTCCTGAACCATTTCTATGGCCGGATTCGGGAGGACCTGCGGCCGAGCATCGACCATTGGCATGTCCATACCAACGAGAACAAGGGCGACGGCGTCTATTCCCGCATCATTGAGGACGTCAGCGGCGGCGGTGTGGACGTGATCTACTCCGCGACGGGCTGGCCGGGCCATACGGCGTTTATCGATCCGCGGACGAAGGAATTTGCGGCGGACTCCCTGGAGGAGTTCTGCAAGCTGGGTTCCCGGATTGTGACGGAGACGCCGTTGACGATCTGCGAGAACTCGCTGTTTTCACCGATGGGCAATTCGGGCGACGTGTGGGCGGTGCCGCCGAAGGCGGCGACCATCGGCCCGAAGGACGTCGTGCAGGCAAAGGAGCGCGTGGAGGTACACGATTTCACGAATCCGGACGGAAGCTCCTGGCAGCGGATGGTGTCGCGTCTGGAGCTGTACGGACCGATTTCGATGGAGTGCCCGGCGTCGATCATGCGGCTCGGGAAGGGCGTGTGCTACGTGTCAGAGGCAATTGCGAAGCCCTTTGCAAGCTGGCACTGCGGCATTGAAGACAAGGACCTGTAATCATCGCTTCAGCAGGAGAAACGGTGCGTTTATAGGACCCGCATTTCCTCGGGGCCGCCCTGCAAGCGACAGAAACTTGCAGGGCGGCCATTTTTCTGATTGCGAACCCCTGCCGTTTGTGTTATTCTCATTCTGAGGTGGTAGTATGCTGGTAGAGCTTCCCTATGGCCATACGGCTCTGAGCATGGAGGTTCCGCCGGAGCGGGTGATTCGCTCCGGGGTTGTGCGCGCCCCGGAAGAGGGCGCTGCGCTGGTGGCCCGGGCCATGGCGCAGCCCATTGGCAGCCCGGCGCTTTCGGAGCTGGCGCGCGGCAAACGGACGGCGACGCTGATTGTCAGCGACCACACCAGGCCGGTTCCCAGCCGGGACATCGTGCCGCTGATGCTGCAGGAGCTTCGCCGGGGCAATCCGGCGCTGGAGATTACGCTGCTGGTGGCCACCGGCTGCCATCGGAAAACCACGCTCCGGGAGCTGGAGGCCAAGCTGGGACCGGAGCTTGTCTCCGGGGAAAAGATCGTGGTCCATGACGCATTTGACCCGGCTTCCAATGTGGAGATCGGAACGCTGCCCTCCGGCGCCAGACTGATTTTGGACCGCCTCGCGGCGGAGACGGAGCTTCTGGTGGCGGAAGGGTTTATTGAGCCGCATTTCTTTGCGGGCTTTTCCGGCGGACGGAAGAGCGTGCTTCCCGGCGTGTGCGGCCGGGAGACGGTTCTCGGCAACCACTGCGGCGCGTTTATCTCCAATCCGCTGGCCAGAACCGGCATTTTGGAGGGAAATCCCATCCACCGGGACATGGAGGCGGCCGCGGAGATGGCCGGACTGCGCTATATTGTCAACGTGGTCATCGACGGGGAGAAGCGCACTGCCGCCGCCTTTGCGGGCGACTTCCGCGCGGCCCACGCCGCGGGCGTGGCGTTTCTGCGGCGCTGCTGTGAACGGCTTCCGATTCCCGGAGA
>Ga0129308_1003038_pt1 | contig 12896 bp, 8 predicted proteins | sample L827metagenome_FD_94440 | JGI IMG/M metagenome (GOLD analysis project Ga0129308, IMG submission 94440) | Ring-tailed lemur group fecal microbial communities from Wisconsin, USA - L827 metagenome | ecosystem: Host-associated > Mammals > Digestive system > Large intestine > Fecal | place: USA...
AAATCCTTTCAGATAGAAAAACTTGACTCCAAATGGAATCAAGTTTTTCATGGTGTATAAAAATGATTTTAGAGATTTTCGTACCTATGTAGATCTAATATCCGCCAAACATGGACAGCATGACCGAAGCGGCTACTGCCGATCCAATTACACCGGCTACGTTTGGTCCCATCGCATGCATAAGCAAGAAGTTTGCCGGATTTGCCTTCTGACCTTCTACCTGCGATACGCGCGCTGCCATCGGCACTGCCGATACACCGGCAGATCCGATCAGCGGATTGATCTTGCCGCCCGTCAGAGCATTCATCAGCTTAGCGATCAGAACACCGCCTGCCGTACCAACTGCAAATGCACATACACCCAGAATAACGATCTTGATCGTTTCCCATGTGATAAAGGTCTTACCAGTTGCGGAAGCGCCTACCGCCAGACCCAGAATAATCGTTACAATGTTCATCATCGCATTGGTTGCTGTATCTGCCAGTCTTGTCGTTCTGCCGCATTCCTTAAGCAGGTTGCCCAGCATCAGGCATCCGATCAGCGGTGCTGCTGCAGGGAGCAACAGGATAACAACAACTGCTACTGCGATCGGGAACAGAATCTTTTCTCTCTGAGATACGACTCTCAGCTGTTCCATCTTGATTTCCCGCTCTTTCTTTGTCGTCAGCGCTCTCATAATCGGCGGCTGAATTACCGGCACCAGAGCCATGTAGGAATATGCCGCTACTGCGATCGGTCCCAGCAGATGATCTGCCAGCTGACTTGTTGTATAAATCGCAGTCGGACCGTCCGCTCCACCGATGATACCGATGGAAGCAGCCTCCTGTGCATTAAAGCCCAGAAGCAGCGCTGCGAAAAATGCGAAGAAAATACCAAGCTGTGCCGCCGCACCCATGAGCAGGGATTTCGGATTGGCAATCAGCGGACCGAAGTCGGTCATTGCACCAACGCCCAAGAAAATCAGAGATGGCAGGATCGGCTTCAGTGCGTAAAAAATGGTCAGCAACCCAACGTTCGCCAGTTCATCTGAATTGGTGATATTATAATGCTCTGTAAAGATTCCACCCAGACCGGCATCGTCCAAGGCTACCGGCATATTGGAAAGCAGCATACCAAATGCAATCGGCACCAGCAGCAGAGGTTCAAATCCCTTCTTAATTGCCAGATACAGGAACACGAATGATACAATGATCATGATTCCGTTCTGATAACTGAAGTTCGCTATCCCTGTGTCATTCCAAAAGTTCACAAGGGTATCAACTATAGTTCCCATGTCTATCCTTCTCCTTTTCTTTTTATGACGTGTGATGCCCACCGCATCGACGATAAAATAGTATCACATATGAAATTTTAATACAAGCGTGTATTTTTATAAATACTGTATACAAGGAAAGTTATTTCCGATTTTACTGTGAATTGAAATTCCAATCTATTTCAGCTTCATCGTCAATCCGATCTTCTGCTTCTCATAGTCGATTTTGATGATCTTGACTTTCACCGTATCGCCCACTGAAACCACATCCATCGGGTGCTTGATATACTGCCGGCTCATTTCGGAAATATGCACCAGCCCGTCATTCTTAACCCCAATATCCACGAAAGCTCCAAAATCCACAACATTGCGGACAGTGCCTTCCAGTTCCATATCGAGTTTCAGATCTTCAAAGGACTTGACATCGTTTCGGAAAATAACCGCCGGCGCATCTTCACGCGGGTCACGCCCCGGCTTTTTCATTTCCGCAATGATATCTGTCAGCGTCGGTACTCCGATTTCCAGTTCTGCCGCCATTCTCTCAATGGCCTTTTTCAGGTTTCGTTTCGGCTTTTCCTCCTTCTTGGAAAGCTCCGCCAATGCAGCCAGCCCCTTGGCTCTGCTCTTCGGCTGTGCAGCTTTTTCAGCTTGTCCGTAAAGCGCCCAGATCCGGTCATCGATATCAGAAATGCCGCCTTTCTGCAGACTTGCGATATCGATGTCCAGCTTTGCCAGCATCGCTTCAGCTGCCTTGTATGATTCCGGATGCACCGAGGTGCTGTCCAGCGGATTCTTTCCATCGGAAATGCGCATAAAGCCTGCGCACTGTCCATATGTCTTTTCCCCCAGCTTCGCGACCTTTTTCAGTTCCTTTCGTTCCTGAAACACTCCGTTTTCTTCCCGGTATGCCACAATGTTTCGGGCAATTCCCATATTGATGCCCGCCACATGCGCCAGCAAAGACGGCGATGCTGTATTCAGATCGACACCGACTCTGTTTACGCAGTCCTCCACTACATGATCCAGCGCATTTTCCAGCATTCCCTGATTGATGTCATGCTGGTACTGTCCCACACCGATGCTCTTGGTCGGAATTTTCACCAGTTCTGCCAGCGGGTCCTGCAGCCGTCTGCCCAGAGACATCGCGCCCCGTACCGTCACATCCAGATCCGGGTACTCTTCGGTCGCCAGCTTGGACGCCGAATAAACCGATGCTCCCGCTTCATTAACGATGGTATATTGAATATCCGCGCCGCTCTTCTTGATGAAATCGGCAACGACCTCCTCGGTTTCCCGGGAAGCTGTGCCATTTCCAATTACGATGGTATTGATTTTAAATTTATCCACCAGCTTTTTAAAAACGGCTTCTGTTCCTTTGATATCCTTTTTCGGCTCTGTCGGATAAACTGTCGTATACGCCAGCAGCTTTCCGGTCTCGTTGAGCACTGCCACTTTACAGCCTGTTCGATATCCCGGATCGATGCTGATAATCCTTGCACCTTTTACCGGCGGTACCATCAGCAGTTTTTCCGTATTCTTGGCAAACACTTTGACAGCTTCCGCTTCCGCGCGCTCTGTCAGCATATTTCGCATCTCACGTTCAATGGACGGCGCCATCAAACGTTTATAGGCATCTGCAATCGTCTCCTGCAAAAGCCCGGTAAAGATGGACTTTTCATTGGTAATCACCGCGTCTGCCAGCAAGGCTTCCATGCGCTCATGATCTGTCAGAATCTTTACTTTCAGCTTCTTTTCCTTTTCTCCGCGGTTGATCGCCAACACGCGGTGATTCGGAATCTTGCTGAGACCTTCGCTGTGTTCGTAATACATTTCATAAACGGTCTTTTCTTCTGCATCGACCGCTTCTGTACTGATCACACCGCTGTCCGCCGTCTTTTCACGGATTGCCGCCGTCAGCTCCGGATCGTCAGAAATCATTTCCGCAATGATATCGCAGGCGCCCTGGATGGCCTGTTCTACATCTGCAACACCCTTTTCTTCATCGATATATGCTGCTGCCAATTCCGCTATGCTGCCGCTTTCCTGTTCCTGCGCCCGAAACGTCATCGCCAACGGTTCCAGCCCTTTTTCTCTTGCCTTGGAGGCTCTGGTTGCTTTTTTCTTTTTAAATGGTTTATACAGATCCTCCACCCGCTGGAGCACCTGTGCAGCTTCAATCTGCGCCTGCAGCTCCGGCGTCAGAGCGCCTTGTTCTTCAATCAATCTGCAGACCTCTTCTTTCCGCTCTTCCAGATTTCTCAGATAGGTCAGGCGTTCATCCAGATCACGCAGCACAACGTCACTGAGTCCTCCGGTCGCCTCCTTACGATATCGTGCAATAAACGGAATGGTATTGCCCTCGTCGATCAGCTTTACCGTCTGTTCCACCTGTGCCTGCCGCAGATTGAAATCACCGGCAAGCGTTTCCATAATATTCATGTCAAATTACTCCTTCTGCTTGAGTTTTTCATTGATAAAGTAGTCGAGATCGCCGTCCATCACGGCCTGAACATTGCCGATTTCCGCACCTGTTCTGTGATCCTTGACCATCGTATAAGGATGAAATACATACGAACGGATCTGACTGCCCCAGGTAATCTGGCTGTAATCGCCTTTGAGTTCATCCAGATTTTCTTTCTGCTCGCGTTCTTTCAGCTCAAGCAGCTTGGACATCAGCAGTTTCATCGCCACATCGCGGTTCTGATGCTGTGACCGCTCATTTTGACAGGTCACAACGATATTGGTCGGCAGATGCGTGATCCGAATCGCAGAATCTGTCGTATTGACATGCTGCCCGCCTGCGCCGCTGGAACGATAGGTGTCGATCTTCAAATCCTCGGGATTGATTTCCACCGTTACATCGTCATCGATTTCCGGCGTTACATCTACCGAAGCAAATGACGTATGACGCCTGCCGGAAGAATCGAATGGCGAAATCCGCACCAGCCGATGCACTCCCTTTTCATTTTTCAAATATCCGTAAGCGTTCTCCCCTTCAACGAGAGCTGCTGCACTGTTGATGCCGCCTTCTCGGTCCTCCTGATAATCCAGGATCTTCACCTTATATCGCTTGCGCTCCGCCCAGCGAATATACATGCGAAACAGCATCTCGGCCCAGTCCTTGGCATCGGTGCCGCCTGAACCTCCGTGCAGCGATATGATGGCATTGTTTCTGTCGTATTTTCCATTGAGCAGCGTCCGCAGCCGCAGATCTTCCAGAGATGCCGTCAGGCTCTTTGCTAAGCCCTCCGCCTCTTCTGCCAGTCCTTCATCCTCTGCCTCTTCTGCCATTTCCAGCATCAGCTCCAGCTCTTCCATCGAGCCTTCCAGAGAAGAAAGCTCATTCAGCTTATCCTCCAGAGATTTCTTTTCCTTCATGGTTTTTTGTGCAAGCTCCGGACTATCCCAGAAACCATCACGATTTAATTCTGCATCCAGCACTGCCAGTCTTTCCTTCAGCCCTGCCGGGTCAAAGGGACTCACCTGCCTCTTTCAGCATATTCTGCAAAGCAGGAAGCTGTACTTTAATCGCCTCCAACTGTAACATGCGCTCACATCCTCTCTTGATTTATTGATTTTTCGCAGCCTGCGCCGCGTCTGCATGCATTTTATACCATCCGGGCAAATTTTACAAGCCGTGGAATAGCCTTCAGGACGCAGGGAAATATACTCATTTTTGATTTTTTATGAAACGAGGATAAAATTCTGCGGATTCTCGAAACTCACATATCGTATTCGGCTGCTTTTCATGGCATTTTTGCAGCCTGCCGCCGCATCTGCTTTAAAAATCATTGAAAAAAATATATTTATTTTGCCAAAAATCGAAAACAAGTATACCGGTTCGACCAAGACAGACAATCTTCCCGAAAACGAAAAAGCCACCGGAAGCTTTAAGCCCTCCAATGACTTTTATCGCTAATTCAGAGACCGCAGCAACTTGTGCTGCGCACATCTGACCACTATACGCTTCTACCGCAGCATCTCGTGCTGCGCACATCTGACCACTATACGTTTCTGCCGCAGCAGTGCTTATATTTCTTGCCGCTGCCGCACGGACACGGATCATTTCGTCCTACTTTTGGCGTCTCTCTGCGCACGGGCTCCTGTTTTCGCTCCCGTTCCGGCACTACGGATTCAGCCGGCATTTCCTGACCGCCGCCCTGCATCGGAACCTGGTCATCGAAATCCTCTTTCAGCCCGTCCCCGCTGCCAAGCACATTCCTACGTTCCGTCGTTGTCTGTACGGTTACATTGTAACAGAACTTGACGAAGTCCTCCTTGATGGAATGGATCATTTCCTCGAACATATCGAATCCTTCCTGCGCATATGCCGCCGCAGGATCCTGACCGCCCAGTCCGCGCAGACCGATTCCGCTCTTTAACTGGTCCATGGCATCGATGTGATCCATCCATTTATTGTCGACAACTCGAATGAGGATCATGCGCTCGACCTCACGCAGACGCTCGACTCCGATTTCCTGTTCCTTTTCCTGATAGATCAGATCCAGTTCATCGTAAATACCTTCGCGCAGGCTCTGCTCATCCATATCCTGAAGCTCATCTGCTTCAAATTCCAGCATCGGGAATTTCGGAGTAATATACTTCTGCAGCTTCTGACTGATGGTTTTAAAATCCCATTCTTCTGCAAACTTGGACTCCATAACGATCGGGGTGATAATTTCATCTGCCAGTTCCCGCACCATGGAAGTCAGATCCTCGCGCAGATCATCACCGAACAGTACCTTTTTCCGTTCTCCATAGATGATTTCACGCTGTTTGTTCATAACATTGTCGTACTGCAGTACATATTTACGAATTGAAAAGTTCTTGCCTTCGACCTTTTTCTGCGCATTTTCGATCTGCTTGGTGATCACACCTGCTTCAATGGCTTCGTCCTCTTCTACACCCAGTCGTTTTACGATGTTCTGCATGCGCTCGCCGCCAAACAGTCTCATCAGTTCATCCTCCATGGAAATACAGAACTGCGTTTGGCCGGGGTCGCCCTGTCTTCCGGAACGTCCTCGCAGCTGATTGTCAATACGTCTGGACTCATGGCGTTCCGTACCAACGATAAACAGTCCGCCCAGCTGACGCACCTGCTCCTGCTCGGCTTTTCGCTCTTCCTTATACTTTTCATGCAGCCGCTGATATTCCGCTCTCGCTTTCAGCAGCTCTGCATCATCGCTCTGCACAAAGCTGGTTGCAAAGGTGATCGCTTCTTCATCGTATCCCAGCTCTGCCATTTCTCTACGCGCCTCGAACTCCGGATTGCCGCCTAAAATGATATCGGTACCTCGACCGGCCATGTTGGTTGCAATCGTGATCGCGCCGAGACGACCTGCTTCCGCGATGATCTGCGCTTCTTTCTCATGCTGCTTTGCATTGAGGACATTGAAATGCTTAATGCCACGCTTGCGGAGCGCGTTGGCAATAAGCTCCGATTTCTCAATCGAAATCGTGCCCACCAGCACCGGCTGCCCTTTCTTATGCGCTTCCTCCACCGTATCAACGATAGATTTGTATTTTCCGCGTTCCGTCGCGTAAACAGCGTCCTGCATATCGTTTCTGGCAATCGGCTTATTCGTCGGAACTACAACTACGTCCATATTGTAAATGTCGCGGAATTCGCCTTCCTCCGTTTTGGCGGTACCGGTCATTCCCGCCAGCTTCTGATACATACGGAAATAGTTCTGCAGTGTGATCGTCGCCAACGTCTTGGATTCTGAACGAACCAGTACATTTTCTTTGGCTTCGATCGCCTGATGCAGGCCGTCGCTGTAGCGCCGCCCGAACATCAGACGTCCGGTGAATTCATCGACGATAATGATTTCCCCATCCTTTACGATATAATCGACATCCCGCTTCATCATGTTGCGGGCCTTCAGCGCCTGCAGCACGTGGTGGTTGATTTCCATATTCTCCGGATCAGAGAAGTTCTCTACCTGAAAGTAAGCCTCGCACTTTTCCACACCTTTATCGGTCAAGGCAATCTGCTTATCTTTTTCTTCGATCGTAAAATCTTCTTCTTCCCCTTCCTTCAGCGTGCGCACAAATCCATCTGCACGCTTATACATATCCGTGGATTTGTCGCCTTTACCGGAAATGATCAACGGTGTTCTCGCTTCATCGATGAGGATGGAATCAACTTCGTCAATGATCGCATAGTTCAGCTCCCGCTGCATCATATTCTCTTTATAAATGACCATATTATCCCGCAGATAGTCAAAGCCGTATTCATTATTGGTTCCGTAGGTGATATCCGCCTGATATGCCGCACGTCGTTCCTCTTCGGAAATGCCATGAATGACACAGCCGACCGTCAGCCCCAGGAAGGTATAGAGCTTGCCCATCCACTCCATATCTCGCTTTGCCAGATAATCGTTGACCGTCACGACATGAACGCCTTTTCCCTCCAGCGCGTTCAAATATGCCGGAAGCGTTGCAACCAGCGTCTTACCTTCGCCTGTCTTCATTTCGGAAATTCTTCCCTGATGCAGTACGATACCGCCGATTACCTGTACCCGAAAATGCTTCATTCCCAGGCTTCTCCAGGCACCTTCCCGGCAGACTGCAAAAGCCTCCGGCAGGATATCATCCAGCGATTCTCCCTCCTGCACACGCTTCTTGAACTCCGCAGTCTTTTCCCGCAGCTGCACATCTGTCAACTGCTGCATGGCTTCATCATATGCCATAACCTTATCGGCGATTTTTTCAATCTTTTTGACTTCCTTCGCATTCAAATCCCCGAAAATTTTTTCCATCAGGCCCATATCGGTGCCCCCTTTCTATTCCTCTGTGTTTTGTTCCAGCTCTTTTACAACCAAATTGATTTCAATTGCTTTTCTGGCATCCGCTTTGGTTACCCGTACCTTCAACAGCTTATCTTCAATCACCGTTTCAAAGGTATCATTGCGGGCAGGCAGCTTGTCCAGTTCCAGCGCTACCCAACCGTTGACGGTATTCGCTTCCTCCGGTATTTCCGATATCTCAAAGTAGTCAAAGACCTTGCTGAGGTTGGCGCTGCACTGCACGCGGAAGCTTCCGTTCTGCAGCGGCATGATATCCTTGGAGAGCACAGCGTCGTGTTCATCGAAAATTTCCCCGACAAGCTCTTCAATGATATCCTCCATCGTTACCAGACCCTCTGTTCCGCCGTATTCATCAATGATGATCGCCATATGCGATTTAATCTGCTGCATCTTTTTCAGCAGGTCGAAGATCTTCATTGCCGTTCCTACGAATACCACCGGTACGACATAATCCACGATGTTTTTATTCGTTCCGACAATTTCATTATGAAAATCCTTCTGATTGATCACACCGATGATCTTATCAATATCTTCCTCATAAACCGGCAGACGGGAAAATCCGGTTACCTTGAATCGTTCCGCCAGTTCCTCCTTCGAGCACTCAATATCGATCGCTTCCATTTTCGGCCGCGGCGTCATGACATCCTCTGCGGTCAGCTTCTGGAATTCGATGGCATTCTGAATCAGCTCACTGTGCCCCTCATCGATGCCGCCTTCATTTTCCGCTTCCTCCACGATCGTCAGCAGTTCATCTTCTGTAATCGCACTGCTTTCATCCAATTTGAATATTTTAGCAATTAATTGTTTCCATTTTGTGAAGATAAAGTTAATTGGCGTTAAAAGAATCATAAAAGCCCGGATGATCGGTGCCGAAAACAAAGAAAAGCTCTCAGATTTTTCTTTGGCGATGTTTTTCGGTGTGATTTCTCCAAAAATCAATACCAGCACCGTGATGACAATCGTCGCCAGCGTCGCACCGTACGAACCAAACAGGTTGACAAATAATACCGTCGCGATTGCCGTCATACCGATGTTTACAATATTGTTTCCCACCAGAATCGTCGTCAGCAGCTTATCATACTGGCTGGACAGCTGCAGTACCCGCTCCGCCTTCTGATTTCCATCGGCTGCCATATTTTTGATCTTGATGCGGTTCACAGACGTAAACGCCGTCTCCGTTGCCGAAAAATACGCCGACATAATGATAAATATGATAATGACCAGTATCTGACCAGTCATACTACTGTCCATACAGTTTTATCCTCCCGTAAATCGAAATGAATCTAATGTAATAGTATATCGCATTTAACAGGAAAAGGAAATAGTTTTCCCGGCAAAAGTAGCTGTTCATTTTCCGTTCTGTTTTTACATCATTCTCCATTTTCTGCGAAGCGAAACGTGAAAATGGCAAAAAACAAAAATACCATGCAGCCGGAAATGCCACATGGTATTTTCCTGTTTTTTAATCCATAAATACTCGATAGATCGCCTTAATGGCGTTGTTAAAGTCGCTGTTCTTGACACCGACGATAATATTCATCTCACTGGAGCCCTGATCGATCATACGGATATTGATCCCCGCCTCCGCCAACGCCGTAAACAGCTTTGCAGAAACGCCGGGACGGAAGGACATTCCGGAGCCTACCGTAGCAATTAATGCCACGTCCTCGATCACTTCCATATGATCCGGTCTCAGCTGGCGTTCAAATTCCTCCAGAACATCATCGAGCTTGCCTTCGATCTCATGATTGGAAACGACAACAGATACCGTATCAATCCCCGTCGGTACATGCTCGATGGAAATATCATGATCTTCCAGGATGCTGGTCGTACGGCGGATGAACCCGCGTTCATTGCTCATCATATTTTTGTAAATCGCGATGACCGTAAAATCTTTGTTGCCCGCGATCCCGCTGATGATCTGGTTCTTATCGATTTCCGGCTCTGCCGTAATCATCGTCCCCGGATCCTGCGGTCTGTTGGTGTTTCTGATGTTGATCGGAATATCGGAAATTCGTGCCGGATAAATGGCATCTTCATGAAGCACCGATGCTCCCATGTAAGACAGTTCCCGCAGTTCTTTATAGGAAATTTTGCTGATTGGCTTCGGATTATCCACGATCCGCGGATCTGCCATCAGGAATCCGGAAACATCCGTCCAGTTTTCATAGACCTCCGCATCAACTGCCCTCGCAACCAATGCTCCGGTGATATCCGAGCCTCCTCTGGAAAAGGCCTTTACACTTCCATCCAGCTTAGAGCCGTAGAATCCCGGGATTACAGCACGTTCATAGTCAGCCAGTGTCTTCTTGATCGTCTTATTCGTCAGTTCCTCCATAAAACGGCCTTTTTCGTCGAACTTTACCATCCTCGCGGAATCCACAAATGCATATCCCAGATATGCCGCGATCAGCTTCGCATTCAGATATTCTCCCCGGCTTGCAATGTAATCTGCAGATGCTCCCTGCGCGATATTCCGTTCGATCTCTTCAAACTCCTGCTCCAGTTTGACATCTACGCCCAGATTTTCCCGAATCGCACGATAACGGTCGCATACCGCCTGAAAAATCTCCTTATATGGCAGCTTGTGATCCATATGCGTCTTGCAGAGATACAATAAATCTGTAATTTTGGTATCTTCCGAAAAACGCTTTCCCGGCGCCGACACAACTACATAATGAATCGCTTCATCGTTTTCTACGATATTTTTGATCTTATCGATCTGATTCGAATCGGCTACCGATGAACCGCCGAATTTTGCAACTTTTACTCCCATGTTATTCTAAAGCTCCTTCCTCAGTGCATCTACTTTGTCCAAGCGCTCCCACGGCAGTTCGATGTCTGTTCTGCCAAAATGTCCATAAGCAGCAACCTGTCTGTAGATCGGTCTTCTCAAATCAAGATGTTTAATGATAGCCGCCGGTCTTAAATCAAAATGTTTCTCGACAATTTCCGCCAGCGTTTCATCCGCCAGCTTTCCTGTTCCAAAGGAATCCACAAGAATTGAAACAGGCTTTGCAACACCAATGGCGTATGCCAGTTGAATCTCACACTTGTCTGCCAATCCTGCTGCTACCAGATTTTTGGCAACGTATCTCGCCGCATAGGCCGCCGAACGATCGACCTTCGTCGGATCCTTGCCGCTGAAAGCACCGCCGCCGTGGCGTGCATATCCACCATATGTATCTACGATGATCTTTCTGCCGGTCAGACCGGAATCTCCATGCGGACCTCCGATAACAAAACGGCCGGTCGGATTGATGAAATATTTCGTATCGCCATCCAGCAATGCCGGATCAACGACCGGCTTTACCACATGCTGAATCAGATCTTCCCGAATTCTGGACAATTCCACGTCCGGATCATGCTGTGTGGAAATCACGATCGTATCGATACGCTTCACACAGTCTCCATCGTATTCCACCGTCACCTGCGTCTTTCCATCCGGACGCAGATAAGACAGTTCTCCGCTCTTTCTCACCTCTGCCAGTTTTCTGGACAGCTTGTGCGCGAGAGCGATCGGCATCGGCATCAGCTCCGGTGTTTCATTGCAGGCATAGCCGAACATCATGCCCTGGTCTCCGGCGCCCGTTTCTCCGAAATCTTCCGCCTCATCCTGAAGCATGCCGTTTTTATATTCCAGCGCCTTATCGACACCCATCGCAATATCTGCGGATTGTTCATCGATCGCCGTCAAAATTGCGCATACCTTTCCATCAAATCCGTAATCGCTCTGATCGTAGCCGATATCACAGATAACATCTCTCGCCAGCTTCTGAATATCAATATAGCACTCTGTACTGATTTCACCCATTACCATGGCATATCCGGTGTTGACCGTCGTTTCCGCGGCCACTCTGCCCATTGGATCCTGCTCCAGAATCGCATCGACGATCGCATCGGAAATCTGGTCACAGATTTTATCCGGATGCCCTTCCGTAACAGACTCTGATGTGAATAATCTCTTCATTCATTTCCTCCGTATTCCATCATAAACAAAACACCTCTCTCCGATGCGGAAAGAGGTATCATTCCCCGTAATCTTTCCTCATCTTTCAGAATATAATATCCTGTAGGATTTAGCACCTTCTGTACCAACGTTCCTTCTGATACGAGGTTGCCGGGCTTCACAGGGCCTATTCCCTCCACCGCTCTTAATAAGGACTTCTATTCATTTACGACTTCTATTATATCTCAATTTAGCACACTGTCAATAAGCTACCCTCAGAAACTTCTATCTACTTGTATTTTTTTCGAAATACGGTATACTTTATTTTACGCGAAGTATGACAGAAATGTGAAAAGGAGTTTGTTTTGACAAAACCAGACCTGAAGGTGATCAAAGGCGGATTATCGGCATCTGCTGCTGATCAGGAAAAATATTTTATATCAGCCTACGTGACAAATACCCGGCTGATGGGCGTCCTTGCTGTTTACGCACGCTGGCAGCTTTCCGCCGGAAACGATCTGCACCAGTTCTTCTACATCGATTGTGAGGAAATGGGGCTTGAAAGCTACAAGGGGCTTCCGGGAAATAATGCAGAAGACATCGCACAGGCGGAGCAGGCGTTGATCGGCGGTCTGGGAGCCAGAAAAGTCCCGCTGACGCAGCGCCAGCTTCAAGCTCTTTTAACCTACTATCATCTGTTCAATCAGGAACACGAGCTTCCGCTTCCACAGCCTTACGGCGAATATAAATTCCTGCTGGAGCCTGCTACCTTCCTCGATCCTCTGGAATCGAGCGAGCTGATGCAGCTGATCTGCGATGAGATCGTCTCCGACTACCAGACTGTCAATTATTTTCTTATGCGCTGCTTCGGACAGGATTATCCGGC
>Ga0129308_1003039_pt1 | contig 12892 bp, 17 predicted proteins | sample L827metagenome_FD_94440 | JGI IMG/M metagenome (GOLD analysis project Ga0129308, IMG submission 94440) | Ring-tailed lemur group fecal microbial communities from Wisconsin, USA - L827 metagenome | ecosystem: Host-associated > Mammals > Digestive system > Large intestine > Fecal | place: USA...
CTGTTTTGCGGAACGCCGTGGAAGCGTGAATTAAGCAGTCCGTATTCGATATGATAGCCGATTTCGGAAAGCGTAATGAGAACGGTCGCAAAGTCCCATCCCCGATTAACGGAGAGCAGATTTTTAACATTTTCAAGGACAAGCCATTCGGGTCTATCTTCGGCTGGCGTGCCTTTGAGCAATCTAACAATTTCAAAAAAGAGAGAGCTTCGTTCTCCGGCAAGCCCTCTTTGCCGGCCAGATACAGAAATGTCCTGACACGGGAATCCGCCTGCCCATAGGTTGACCCTCGGCAAATCGACGGGTTCGGTTTTGGTAATATCTTCTCCATACCATTCGTCCTCCTGTATATCGTGTATGGCGCGGTAACTGCGATCTGCGAATTTGTCTATTTCGCAATGTCCTTTACAAACCATTCCGCAAAGCTCAAAGCCCTTGCGGAAACCTCCCACGCCGCTGAAAAAATCCAAAAAGGTTAAAGGTTCGGTCATTTGTCGTCGTCCTTTCCATGCAGGCGGTTAATCTGAAACAGGCACATTGTTACAATGCCGATACAGCCGCCGAGCATAATTCCGATGATAAAAAAGAGCAGTTCGCTCATACATACGCCTCCTTTCAGCGCATAAAAATATCGCCCTCCGTATGAAACGGGGACGAGCAGATTAAGGGTTTCAGGGATTTTCCCTGACAAGTGCCTTTGTGGTATCACAAAGGCGATGCTTGCTGGTATATCGCATTGCGTTCGTCCCATAGGCCGAACATCGTGCCACCAACCGAAATATATTCAGCGTTCATAATCACGGGTGCGCTCGTTTTTTCTTGTGGAAAAATCCACTCCGACAAAGGAATCGGCGTCGAGGATATATTCGCTGTCGTTCCATTTTTGCTCAACCTGCCTTTCGGCTTCTTCTCGAGAATTGGCTTCGACCTCAACCGTCTTTTGCAGGGTTTCAGTAATTGTGACCTCATAGGTTTTCATCATTTTTGCTCCTTTCCTTGCGTAGTTCATAAATCGCCTTGGCAGTTTCGGATTGCGGGGATAGTACGATTCCGCACTCATTTTCCAACGCAACTAATAAACAGCACAATTCATCGCTGTTTCTTATACGGGGAATATCAAGCGCCGAGGGAGAAACGCCGAGTACCTTTGCCATTTGGCACAAGAGATTTTGTTTCGGCGTTCTTACGCCCGATTCATACTGTGCGATTCGGACATCGGCGCTGTCCTGCGGGAAACCCACAGCAACGCCCAACGCCTTTTGCGTCATACCGCGCAGAATACGAAAATGCCGGATTCGTTTGCCCGTATTCAATAAATCAGTCATTTGCTATCGCTCCTTTGCTCGCTCCTTTCGTTTGGTAATAGGAAGTCCGAGCCGCAGGCACAGACAATCGTTGTAATCCTTGCCCTGCGGTGGCGGCTGAATCTCCACCGTGACCGCATACCTTTTTGTCAGCAGGGTTTTGATTGTCGCTGCGGCAATTCGTCCCGTATTGTCGTTATCGAGCCGTAACACCACCTTGCGGATATGCGGATAGTCTGCAAGATACTGAACAAGGGCGACGGGCAGGCTGCTTTCTTGGGCATTTGCTTTCGGCTTATACACGCCTGCAAGGGAAAGCAGATTTTCCTGTCGCCAGTCCTTGCCGTCCAGCTTTTGCATTGTCCCGTAGGACAGCAGATCAATCGCCGATTCAAACAAATTCAGCGTGTCGCTTTGCGCTTCAGCAGGAATCCCAAAGGAATAATGCTTGTCGCTGCCGTTTGCGTCCCCGATGAAGTCCGAACCGATACCGCGCAGGTTAGCATAGCGGGGCTTGCCGTCCCGATCCTGACCGATGAACACGACATTGTGATAGGGATAGCTTTCATACAGCCGTCCCGACCTGATACAGAAATCTATCAGGTCATAGTCGATACCTCTGCGGTGCAGATACTCTACGGCGTGGGTGGCACAGCGGTTCGCTTTCGGGAGAAGCAAAACCTTTTCTTTTGGCTTGTCCAGTGCCGGGGTATATGTCGGCGGCGATACCGCAACATTCCCCATGATCGTTTCAACTGCCTGCGTAAACGGCATTTCTTTAACCTTGATTAAATAATCCAGTGCAGAATAGCCGCCGATTCCACGGGAAAACCAACACCATTTGCCGTTTGAAATCTTCAAGCTGTCGTGCTCACGGGTACAGTAAGTGTTACCGCCGAAATGAACAAGCTCCTGCGGCTCGTAGCTTTTCAGATAGGTCAGCAAGTCCATTTCACGGGCTTTCTCCACCACCTCCGGCGGGATATATGGCATACTTTTTCACCTCCGTTCTAAATAGAAAAAGCCGAGGGGCTTTCAAATGAAAACCTCTCGGCTATGTAAAGTTTCTGCATATAATTCGGTCGCTTTATATGCAGAAAAGATATTCAGTTGTGCAGATAATTAAGTAGGCTGACGAGCTTCGATATACAAATCAATATCTTCAATGATATAGTTTGTGCCCGTCGTATGCAGGGCTTCATAGCAAGAGTAAACATACTCCCATACACGGTAACGGCTGAATAACTCCGCAAGCTGCTTGCCCGTCAGGTGTTTTGCCAACTTGTATTGCTCGGCACAATAAATCATAAACTTTCCTTGACTGCTCATAATCAAGCCTCCTCCGGCAGTTCAAAGCTGCCTGTCTTTTTTTCTTCGTCAAACATATTGAAAAGTGTAAGCGGACTGAAATGCCACAGCTTCGTATCTTCCTGTTCCAATAGGGCGTAAACCTTTGAATTATAAAACTCGTTTGAAGCAGTCATTTCATCATACTCATAGTTTTCAGTAATCAAGTGAACGACTTGTTCAACCAACACGCCCATAACAGCGCCGAATTTTTCTGCTCCCATTTATAATTCCTCCTGTGGGACTGTCCCGATAAATTTTAGATAGGAAAGCGCCTTTTCAGATGACAGCACTAACTGATTATACAGCTTTTTGATTTTCAGCGCCTCCAAAGTCTGCTCTTTTGTAAGTACACCGGCTGAATAGAGCGTGAATGTTGTATAAACATCATCATTTGCAACGGGGCCGAAAATGAAGTCGTAGGCTTCTCCTGTGTAATTGCCGGAACGGTTCTCCGATACAAAGTCAAGCCATGCCTCGTTTGCGCTGTCAAAACGCAAAACCGAACATTCTGCAAAGGCACGAGCTTCGTCGATCTCATAAATGCTGACGGCCTTTTCACCGTCCTTGCGGCGCTTTGTAACCTTTTCGGCAAAGCCTATCGCCTGTATTTTATTTGTCGTTGTGTAAAACCCGAAACCAAAATCAAGAAACCGATTCTGCGGGATCAACTTCGGTTCGGAAACAATCACATTGCTGCCGTGATATAGAATCATACTGCACCCTCCAATACTTTATCTGCAATCGCTTTTTCCTCCTGTAAGGATTTCACCATTGCCTCAATGTGCCGCCGTTTCTCTACAAGAGCACGCACATTTTCAATTTCTTTTTTGCTGATATACTGCGAAACAACCTTTTTGCCGTCCCTATATTTCAGATAATAATATGTTTTCTCGCCAACCGTCTTTTCCGAGATTGTGCCTTTTGGTAAAACGGAAAGCTCGCTTTGATACTTCGCAAGCATATATTCAATCCTTTGCTTTTCCTGCTGGACTGTATGCAATATCAAATTCAATCCTATCACCTGCCTATCTCTATTATACACAACAAATTTAAAAATATCAATACTCTGTTGCTCAAATTCAAAGAAAAGTCACTTGCTATGTAAAAAGCGGTACAGGAAATCCCCATACCGCTTACGCTGAAATATTCAATTTACAATGCCCCGACCTTTTTCAGATACGAAATACAATCTGTATGTCCTCTGAAATATAACCGCTGGCGTTCCATGTCGTCGAGCCTGAACCGCAAACGGAAATATTCAGTCAGAACCTCGTGTTCTTCGGCGGTCAGGGAAATATTGCCGCTGCCGTCCATAACTTTGCCGATAAACGGATTGTCTGCTTTCAGCTTTGAAATCTGCTGATACAGGGCAGCATAGGCCTCGTCTGTCTTTCTGAAATCCGCAATCGCTTCGTCCTCAATCTCGGCAAAGGATTCATCAATCCGCTGTGCTAAATCGGTATAAGAGCTGTCGCTCATTTGAAATCACTTCCTTGTCCTTTTTTTATTATATATCATACCCAAGTGCGGAAACAATATCAAATGTGCAAATCAGCGTTCTACATCTTTTTCTGTTCTTCCGATAGCAGCGCGAACATAAAGATTCGGGCTTTGAATACGGTATTCTTCGGGGATATTCTCAATATTGCCGTCGTAGATGTCAACGAAACGGCCGCCGTTTGAGCGTATATAGCCGTTGTCGGTGAAAACACCGCCCTCATCAAAGCGAATATCACGCCCGAATCCCTCATAGTCGATATAACTTGAAAGAGCACCCATTGCACTTGTATCGTAGCAACCGCTTTCCTCAATCCAATAATAACCGAGGTCTGAATCGCTTGTAACGCCGGAAAGATAATCAAAGCAATCCATATTTTCGGTGAGATTGATTAAATCCTTAACGCTGCCCGTATTTTCGCCCAAGTCCAAAACCGCCTGCCAGAAATCCTCGTTTTCGTCAAGCTCCATCATCTTTCCAGCAAGGTAATTGAGCTCACTTAAACTTTCGTACTCTCCGAGCAGGTCATAAATTTGGGAATCGGGGCAATCGTAATCGGTAATGAACCATTCCTCATAGCGGCGGTTAATGCCGATCCGCTTAAAAACCTCCTGCATTTCCTCATTGGTAATCGGGAACTTGACCCATTCACCAACCAAATAACCCTCGTTGTATTTGCCGAGATTGGTAATAAAGGCTTCAAAGGCACAGTCCCTTGAATCGGATAAATCCTGCATAGCTTCGCCTCCTTACCGTTCCGGCGTGACGGCCTGCCGCCTGTGCGGAATGGGAAAGCCGTAAACATTCGCTATTTCGTCGCCAAGCCTGCGGGTCACTCTCGTAATGTCTGCGCGGGTCGCCGTACCGCGGTATAGCTTATCTTTCAGATTGTCAATCTGTGTTTCGGAAACACCATCCTTATAGGCGCGGTAGAGATAATGATTTGTGCCGTCATGGTGAATGGCGTCGCAGCGGAAATCACCGTTTTTATCCACATACCAAGTGCTGTAATCAATATCCCGTTCGCTGCAAAGACAATCGCTGATATTGCCGCTTTCAATTTCCTTGTACCCCATACGGCGGCCATGCCAAAGCCCCAAGTCCCCGACAACGAGAATCGGGCGGGATAGCTGAATATTCAAGTTGTGGCGCTCGTCGTCCAGATAATCGCCGTTAAGCTCATACATCAGGGAAACGCGCTCGTCCTCGGATAGTTCGGGGTATTGTTCCTCTAAATCATCTTTCCAGTCGTCGTAGTTAAGATAATCAGTCCAAATAATGTGTCTGCCGTCGTTCATTGTGTTTTCGCCTCACTCTCTGTCATAAGAAATTGTCCGAACTCGGTAAAAGTGTACCAGTTCGTGTGGTCAAAACGGCTCTCGTTGAAACGCCCTTTTGTAAGAACACGCCCTCGTATAAGCTGTTTCAGGGCATAGCGGATTTCGTCATAGGTGAGAAACGGAAAGAACCCCGTCATCATCTGCACCGAGCAACGAACCCAAACCTTGCCCTCGTGAAGCTGGGGCGACTGTGTGCTTTGCTCCTCGATACAATCCCAAAGAAAACCCGCCAGCACCGCCGCATTGATACCGTATTTCTGCGCTATGTCTGAATCAAAGAAATGAATCATAGATATAAGCCTCCTTTTATTTTTTCGGGATATGTAAAGAGGGCGGCATATTCCAGCCGCCCCGGTCGTTATTTCTTCTTACCTCTGATTTTCAGGAAAATCAAAGCGCCTACAATGAACACAACCAGCCCGATTGCAACGATAGTCTTTAACTCCATTATTCAGCGTCCTCCTTTTCAGTTTTCTTTTTCTTCCAGCCAATCACGCCGAGCGTAGCAGCACCTACCGCAGAAATGCCGAGCAGAGAGAGCCAAAGGGCGGGATTGCTGTCGTCGCCCGTTTTCGGTGTGTCCCTTAATTCGTTGTGCATTTCTACTTTGGTAACAGCGCCCTCAAACACGCTCGCCGTCTTGTCCGCAGGGAGAATATAGGCAGCAGAAGCGCCGTCCGAAACCTCGGAAACCACATACTCGCCAATGCGGAGATTTTCAATGAGAATTTCGCCGTTCTTGTCGGTGGTAAAGATTTCGGAATATCCATTAGGCCCGGTCACACGGAACGAAAAGCCCTCAACCTTGTTGTCAGAAGAAGTCTTAACGATTTTGAGCGATCCTACCTGCGCCGCATTGACAAATCCCTTGCCGGCCTCGTTTTCCACGATGACGGTTTTGCCATTCTCGGTGATTTCAAAATAATAGGCGTTTTCGTCCAGATAGAACCCCTCCGGGGCTTTCTGTTCTTTTACAAAATGACCGCCGTACACAAGGTCTGCCATTTCATAAACCCCCGTACCTGTTTCGGTGAGTGTGCCGAGCAGTTCATCGTCTGCGTCAAGCTCCTTGTTGCCGTTGGAATCACGGTAAACGGCAAATTCCGCACCCGTCAGCTTGTTGTCGGGATAGTCCTTGTCAACCTTTGTGAGCTGCACCGTACCGCGGATCAGCGTGTTTTCAATTTCTACCTCGATTACCGCGCCATCCTTATCGACTGTCACGGCAAAGGTTTCATCGGACAATACAAAACCAGTCGGAGTCTCTAATTCACGCACGAGCCAGTTTCCATAGGGTACATCGGCAAAAGAAAAGCCGCCGTCCTCGGCAGAGGTAGCGGTGAGAATCGCATTTTCTTTTGTAAATTCGGTGCAGTCTGCCTTGAACAGTCCAATCACAGCACCGCCGAGAGCGTTTCCGTCCTCGTCCTTTTTCAGTCCGTGGATTTCACCGTAAATCAAATCATTGTCAATCGGCTTGCCGTCGTTTGCCTTGATTTCTACAAGGGCGGTTTCCTGTCCTGCGTATTCAAAGACAATCGGGTACTTTTCATCGGAGAGAATATAATGCTCGTCGCTGGAAAGCTCTTTGAGATAAAAGCTGCCAAAAGGCAAATCGGTTTTGCATACGGTGTGTCCGTTCTCGTCAACAGAGAGAATTTCAAGCAGACTGTCAGCAGGGATAACCGAACCGTCCGCTGCGGTCAAATCCTCGGCGGCGAATAAGCCAAAGGTCACGGCAGAGATTTCGCCATTCATGCCAATTCCGAACTGCGTATTCTGTTCCAACACCTTATCAAGCGAAACGGCGGCTTTCTGTCGCTCATTGTAGAAGCTGGCAGAGGTTTCGGTGATCTCGATTTCTTGTCCCGCATAGACAAGCTCTGCGGTACGGATTTCCTCATTGAGAATCATTCCGTGGGGCGCTTTAATCTCTCGGATTTCAAATTTTCCAAGATACAGCGGTTTGCTTTCGGCAAGACCCGTTTCATCGGTGGTTACTGTGTCAACAATTTCACCTTTGCTGTATCGGGTTGTACCGTCGGGCGTGATAATATCCTCGGCTGCGGTGATTTCATAGACCGCACCGGGCAATCCCTGAACAGAGAAAACAGGCTGATACAGTCCATCCGCTTCGGTCACAGAGGAAAAGACCTCGCCGGATTTGCTGATCTTGATAACGCCTTTCTGTGCCATATTCGGCTTGACGACCTCAATTACGGTAACGCCGTCCTCGTCGGTAGAAGCGTCCTGCGTTACATCAAAATACACGGGTTCGCTGTTCAGCGTGTAACCATAGGGGGCAAATACCTCGACCAACGAAAATCCCGAACCGTATTCCAGCTTTTCGGGGGTAATCAAATAGCCCTCGTCATTGGTGTAGAATGTGTCGATGGTGGTAACTTCGGGATAGGTGAAAGTCTGCGTAATCAGGCTGCCGTCCGGGCGGTAAAGCTGAAAGCCTGCGCCTGCATACGGAATCACTTTTCCGGTTTCTGCGTCCACCTTGACAATCTTGATATACGATTCAAAGTTTGCGTTATTGGCAAGGTAGCGGTAGGTCTGTCCATCCTTTGCGATATACACATCGAAATCGGGCAAAAGCTCACGGCCGTCCCAGCCCTTGACCTGATGAACGGTGTAGATACCGTAAGGCAGGTCTTTTGTCTGTGCAAATCCGTTCTCGTCGCATACGAGATAATCACGCTCGGTAGCTTTTGCAGCGTCATAGCTGCCGGACGATTTCAGGAATACCGCAAATTCAGCCCCGATCTCCGGCGTCTCAAGCTGCGTTTCGCCGTCGTCGGTATGCTTAATCAAAGCAATATTGCCCTTGATAACCTGCTCGGTCACATCGTTAGCGGTGGAATTGTATTCTACGGTGTAGTTTTTAGCCTCTGCGCCGATATGGTGTGCGGATTCATCAAGCAAATAGCCCTCGCTCGGTTCAATCTCACGCACCGACCAATCATCGCCGCAGACATAATATTTTGTGGTGAACTGACCGTTTGCATCGGTGGTGTAGGTGTCAATAAGCTGCTCGCCCTTGAAAATGCCGTAAGTGGCGCCGGCAAGAGAAGCGTCGCCCTGTGCTGTGCCTGTTTCCTTGTCGCTCTTGGTGACGGTAACATTCCACTTTTTCAGAATGTTTACAAAGCTCTTGCTTGTGACCTTATTCCATTCAATCGCCGCCGTCTGATTTTCGGGAACGACATAGCGGATTGCTGTGTCAATTTCTTCAAGGACATATCCTGTGCCGATCAGCACATCACGGAAATATGCCTTGCCCGAACTGTCGGTTACAGCGTATTCGTCCACCGCAAGCCCCGACAAGGAAGTGCCGGACAGATGGAATTTCACACCCTCATTTAGTCCGTCCTCCGAGGTTTTGGTGACGGTGAGATCGCCGCGCTTCAGAACATTGCTGAAACTGACCGTAGCAACCTGACCGCTGACAACGGTAACACGGCGAACCTCCTGCGGCTCGTATTTGTCGTAGTTCTGTTCGGTTACGGTGTAAACGCCGGGGGTGAGATTGTCAATCTGAATCGTGCCGTCTTCGCCTGTGGTAACTGTCTTATTCACGCCGTTTCCTGTAATGGTAAAGGAAATGCCCTCAACCTTGCCGTCCTCGGAAGTTTTAACGATTTTCGCTGAACCGTAGGAAACCTTGATATTCAGATAACCTTTTACGGGGTCGCTGACAGACTGTGCGTAGGTGACGGTATCTTGCAGCTTACCGTTCGGGCCGTAAACGCCGTCCGTCCAAGTGATAACCCCACGCCTCTGCGAATTTTTCTTTTCGGCTGTAATGGTAACGGTATCGCTGGGCGCTGTATCAGCGGTAATCGTCAGCTTGTTTCCGCTGACAGAAAAATGAATCCCCGAAACGCTTGCGGAAAAAGAGTAATTGGAAAGGACATTATTCGTATCGGTGAGTGTGGCGGTGTACTTTTCACCGTCCCATTCAAGTTCAATATTTTGTGCCTTGCCTGCGGATTTTGCAAAGAAGCTCGGTACTTTGGAATGGGTCTGAACGCTTCGTGCAATGGAATTGTAATAGCTCATAATTTGGCTATACAGCGGGTGATTTGTGCTGATTTGGTCGCAGATTGCGTCCTTGCCGCCTGTGCCAACCTTGTTAAAATCAGCGTCACGCTCGCCAACGACGGTTTCCCAAACTAAAAGCTGTGTGGCAACGGCATGAGCCAGTTTGTCGCCGCCCTCATTCTGTGAACGCCAAGAGGTCGAAATCGTACCCGTATAGCCGTACTGAAAGATACGGCCGATAAACAGCTTAATATCATCGGGCGAAATGGTATGGTTATAGGACGAGGGGTAATTATCCCAAAAATTCTCGCCCTTTTGCGTGAAGCGGTCGCCTGATTCCTGCGGAACACCGGGTTCAATGCAGTAACAGATATTCCCGTCATACGAACCCATAGCTCGGACGGTGGTAAAGCGGGAACTTTGTGCGTACCAACCGTTCATAAATTGAAAGCTGCCGTGTCCCCATTCACCGCCGTAGTTGGCGTCCCCGTCACGGGGAAAGGAAACAAGGCAAACCTCGTCGGTTTCTTCTGCGGCATAGGCGGTCGTTCCAAACCCGCACAGGGTGGTAACGCACATCAGAGCCGCTAAAAACAGCGACATACATTTTTTGAGTTTTTGCGTTTTCATTTGAAATCCTCCTTGAAATGAAAAAACGCACCGTGTTTTTACACAGTGCGCTCATAATGAAATATTTGATTTTGTTCAGGCGTAGCCGATATACAAATCGTAGCTCCCGTCGGAGCGTGCCTGCGCCCATATCCAGACATCGGTAATATCTTCGTCACAAGCATACCGATCCAGCCTGCCCGCAATATCCCGTTCCAGACAAGTGCTGTATGCTCCTGCGGTGATGGGATTGTCCCAACAATCAACCGCTGAGCTTTCAAGCCGTAACCCAACACTCACGGCATAGGATTTGGCATAGTCGATCCAATTCTGAATGTTAAATTCGGGAACGGCAGGTTCTTCGGGCGGTGCGGTTTCCTGCGGTTGCTCGATCTTTGGCGTTTCTTCCGCAGGGAGCGTCGGCTTTGGCTCAGGTGTAGGCTCAACCGTTTTAGGCGGTTCAGACTTCGGCGTATCGTTTTGAACGGCTGTCTGCGGCGGCTGCGTCCCCGGTACAGTGCTTTGTTCTGCGACAGGCTGCGAATTTTCAGCCTGTGCTGATTCCGTTTCAGCCTTAACCGTGACCGTACTGCTTACATTGCTCTCTTTACTCTCCGAAACAGAAACGGACGAACTTTCTTCCGGCTCTGTGCTTACCTCAACCTCGCTCGTCACCGTTTCCATGCCCGGACTGTCCTGTATTGTCTGCGGGTAATCCGTATTTGCACAACCCGACAAAGAAACAATCAATGCCGCTATAACGGCGATCATCCTTGCTTTTTTCATATTCGCAAACCTCCTTTGCAGCTTCATTGTACGAATTTCTGCGGATTCCTGCAAAGGTACGAAAATTCGCTGCTCTTTAACATCTCTTTTTTCGGGTAGTACAGGTAGTTTTGAGGGGGAGAGGTGTGGAGAGGGGGAACAAGCGAGTACCGCCGCACCTTGCCTTATTTTTGGGTATAGCTGCCCCTTGTTAGTGAAATTCTATCTTTCGGCTTCACGATCCCGCTGCCGTTTGCGGTATAACTCCAACGCCTTGATAATGGTATCTTCAATCTTCTGTGCGGGCGTCCCCGGCGCAAAATACTTGCTGATACGCTCTTTCGGCATTTTGAACTGTTCTTTCTGATTCGGCTTTTCCTCCTGCATAATGGAGAGAATCACCTCGTCGGTCAGCTTGCCGTCCTTGCTAAACTCTTTCATTTTGATAGCCTGTGCCAAAGACGGCGTGCAGTCCTCACATTCCATTGTGCTGTATAGGGATTCCTGTTGCACTTTTGAAAGATAGGAAAGCTCAACGGCGGGACGGAAAGCAATTTTCCCGTCGTCTACCATTTGCAGGATAGAGGGAATCAGCTCGGTTAAGCGGATAAAGCGTTGGATTTGCCGAGCACTATCAGGCGAATCCTTTGCCAACTGTTCGTCAGATCGTGACTTCGTGTCCAGTGGGCGCGAAGTTAAATCCGACCTCTGACCTTGCCTTTTCATAGCGTCCAGTTTCATTTTATAGGCAAATGCTTTTTCGGACGGTAAAATCGTTTCCCTTTGCAGGTTACTATCCACCATGATGATTGTCGCTTCATCATCGGTGAGATTGCGAACAAGACAAGGGATTTCAGCCATACCCGCCAAAGCCGCCGCAAACTTTCGTCTGTGGCCTGCAACCATTTCATAGCCGCCGTCCTCTTTCGGTCGGACAAGAGCCGGAACTAACACGCCGTATTTTCGGACGCTCTCGACCATTTCAGCCATTGCCTCGTCCTGCTTGACCTTGAACGGGTGATTCGGAAAATCGGAGATTTCAGCGATATTCAGCGTCACGACCTTTTCAAGCTGCGATTCTGCTCGGCTTTCGTCAGTAGAGAATAGGTCATCTAACGGCGTCATTCCTAAATCTCTCGTTTTTACGCTCAATCTCCAACACCTCCTTTGTCAGCGCGTGGTATGCGGCGGCAACCTTGCCGTTCTTGTCGTGAGCATAAATACTCTTGCCTCTGCCGCTGGTTTCGGCGGCTCTCACGGAAAAGGGTATTTCAGTCCCGAATACACGGATTTTCTCGCCGTAGTGAGCACGCAGAGACGCGATGATTTCCTTTGCCTCGTTGGTACGGCTATCCACCATCGTAAAAAGAATACCGTCGATTTTCAGCTTGGGGTTAATCTGCCGTTTGACTTTGGAAATAGACTGCATAAGCAAATCCAGACCCTTTGCCGAAAGAAACGACGGCTGCGAGGGGATAATCACGCTGTCGGCTGCCGCCAATGAGTTAATCGGCATCATTCCGAGCGACGGCATACAGTCAATGAGGATATAGTCGTAATGGGGTTTTACCGCATTGATATATGTCCGCAGCACACTTTCACGACTCATAGCGTTGATGAGCCGGATTTCCATACCCGACAACTCAATGTTCGCAGGGAGCAGGTCAACGCCCTCGCCGTGGTGCAAAATGCCATGGCCGTTGGGAATCGGCTTGTCGTCAATTACATTCTGCATAATATCCGCAAGCGTTACGGGCAGCTCGTCGGGTTTCGGGTAGCCGAGGGAGAGCGTCAGAGAAGCCTGTGCGTCTGCGTCGATCAGCAAGACCCTTTTGTTTTCCTGTGCAAGCCCGATTCCGAGGTTGGCGGTGGTTGTGGTTTTACCTACGCCGCCTTTTTGGTTCGTCACCGCAATTACTTTGCAATTCGCCATTTGGGGGTTCCTCCTTTACATAGATTTAGCCGCCTGCGGCGAA
>Ga0129308_1003041_pt1 | contig 12885 bp, 10 predicted proteins | sample L827metagenome_FD_94440 | JGI IMG/M metagenome (GOLD analysis project Ga0129308, IMG submission 94440) | Ring-tailed lemur group fecal microbial communities from Wisconsin, USA - L827 metagenome | ecosystem: Host-associated > Mammals > Digestive system > Large intestine > Fecal | place: USA...
ATCCCTACTGAAAAGAAAATGCTTGAGATGTTTGAAAATAAGAAAGTGATTTATTGTGCTGATGCTGGTCTTGGCTCCATTGATATCAGAAATTTTAATTCAAAAGGTCAAAGAGCCTTCATTATCACGCAGTCTATCAAAAAACTTTCTGACACACTCAAAACTGCTGTTTTCAATGATTGTGATTATCGTCTTTTATCTAGTGATGAGTCTGTTTCTATCAAAGACATGCATGATTTCGATCGTTTTGACAGTAAGAATCTTTCTCTTTATAACGACACTGCCTACAAGATCATTGAGGCTGATAAACTGATTGATTTGGGATTATATGAAGAACAAACGCTTAAGAATGGCAAAACAAAAAAAGTAAAATCTAAAGGGACACTCAAACAAAAGATCATCATTACTTTTGATCGTAAAGCCATGGAATATCAGAGGCATATCAGAAATGGTCAAATCGAAAGAGCGAAACGCCTTGTGAAAAACGGGACTGTCGAGGATGTAAAGAAAGGTCCTCATGATGTCACACGTTTTATTAAGCGCACCTCTAAAGAAGAAAAGGACGGGAAAGAAGTCATCGATATCTATGAGATTGATCAGGATGTCATCGATAATGAAGAAAAATATGATGGTTTCTATGCTGTAGCCACTAATTTAGATGATGATGCAAGAGCCATATTAAAGATCAATGCGCAGCGATATAAAATAGAAGATTGCTTTAGAACATTAAAGACTTATTTTGATGCGCGTCCCGTCAATCATCGTCTAACTGACAGGATCACAGCTCACTTTATGATATGTTACACAGCTCTCTTGATTTTTAGGCTATTGGAGGTAAAGTTAAATGGCAGCACAGAAGAGCATTACACGACAGAGCAGATACTGGAAACACTTAAAAATATGAATGTTTTCAATCAACAGGACCTTTATTATCAGTCATTATATACGGGCAGCCACATATGCACGGCGCTTAATGCAGTCTTTCCATTAGGCCTGGATAAAAAGAATTATTTGGCAAAAGATATGAAAAAAAGCTAAAAAAAATATCTTAAAGGCAATAAAATACAACATTTTTTCAAAACAAAAGGTGAAAAAACTTCGATTATATCGGGTCTTTTCACCTTTGCTCTCGTTAAAGTGTCGAAAACGGGATTATAACATGTTATGAAAAAAATGAAAGAAGAAATTCAATAAGCAGACAATTTCTATTTCTAATTATATAAGACAATTGCAGAGGATATTAGCGTCAATGCACGAATCAGCGATGAGGGCATCTGGCTCACACAAAAGTCTATGGGAGAACTATTCGATGTTGAAAGTTACTCCATCAACTATCATATAAGGGAAATATATCAAACTAACGAATCGCAGGAAGAAGCAGCTGCTCAAAAATTTCGAGTAGTTCAGCAAGAAGAAAAATGCGACTGCTTCCAGGAATGATTGGAACCTGTTCGTTCTATCCGAGCCAGTGAAAGATGTATTTGGCAACAGATCATGGATTATTTGCTGAGTGCAGCAGAGATTATGATAGTTTTCTTTGTTTATCATTTGATAAATGATGATGTTTATTTGTCCAAATTGGTCTAAAATGTATATAAACACTGAGCCCATATACTAAAAAAGCGACCATAGGAGGGGACCATATGCTGGAAAAAGATATCCCAGATTTAAATATATTTATGATGTGTAAAAAGGTTAATGAAAATGCTTTTAGAGATATACCTGATGGATTTTATTTAAGAACTTGCAGAAAAGATGAATTGGCTATTTGGAAGACGTTTCCGTTTGATAACGAAGCAGATCAGCAGCATTATTTTGATGATATGAGTGAGTATTTTGAAAATGTTTATCTGCCTTGGGAAGAAGCGTTTTATCAAAGCTGTCTGTTTATTTGTGATGAAAATGATCACCCTGTTGCTACTTGTTTTTTATGGAAAGCCTATCAGGAGGTTTATACAATTCACTGGTTAAAAGTACTTAAAGAATATGAAGGTTTAGGGTTAGGCAGAGCAATACTAACATCTGTTATGAAAAATCTGCCTGATGAATATTATCCGATCTATCTTCACACACAGCCAGGCAGTTTTAGAGCTATCAAATTATATACTGATTTTGGCTTTGAAATCTTAACTGATGAAAAGATCGGTCATAGGGACAATCATTATCAGGAAGTTTTAAAATATTTAGCGTATTTCATGAAAGATCATTATAAAAGGCTGAAATTTACAAAATCTGATGGAACTTTAAGTGAGATAGCCAGACAATCAGAAATTAATCAATTTTAAAGATCAGAGGCTGAGCGCATTATGTAAATAAATGGCATTTTTTTGCGGCATAAAGGATAAGAAAAACATGGTTTATAGGCATATGTTTTTTATTGAACAGTTCAAAATTGCCGCTGGCATTTACCATAGTGGTGTGGTACACTATGGATATAGTTTGGAAGAAGGTGTTCAAATGGCTGCAGTAAATCAAAAGAAGAAAGTATACTCATGGACTGTCATTTGTATTTGGCTGGTACTTTTCTATCCAGTAGGTATTTACCTGATGATTACTAAATTTGTTCGTGATAAAGAAAAAATGAGAAATTCAGGTAAAGTCATCAGTGGTTTTGGCTGGTTCTTTATTGTCATTTCAGTGCTGGCATTTTTGATGACCTTAACAGGTGATATGAATCATGATGATGGGACAGCTTATACTTTAGGACAAGTGATATCCATTGATATCGTTTATTTAATCATCGGCGTGCCTCTCATTTATCTGGGCAGAAAATTTCAGGCACGAGGAAAGATTATTGAGCGATATCTGCCAAGAATTAAAAACAGCTCAGATGGGTCATTAGATGATTTGGCTTTATCTTGTCAGGTTTCTTATGAAGATACCTGTAAACACATACAGATGATGATTGATAAAAAAGTCTTGCCTGATAGTTATCTTGATTTGAATCGTCGTAAATTGGTATCGCCCTTGATTAAGGGGATTACAGAGCAGGAAGAAAAACCAAAATCAGCTAGAAAAATACATGTTGTTAAATGTCCATATTGCGGAGCTACGGTAGAAATCAGTCAGGATGGAGACCGCTGCGACTATTGTGATTCTGTCCTGCATATATCATAAGCTGTAAAGTCAGTTTTTCAACTGGCTTTATTTTTGTCGATGAATCATTGCATCGACAGAATCTGAAAGTTTCATAGACAGATATTCAAATGGCTTTAAGTTTAAGAAGCATGTTTAAGTAAACGTATGATTAAAGCTTTTTAGATGACAAAGGCTGGAGATGTTTAGGCTCATCATCCGGCTGTAAATTGGAAGATTATGATAAATGCCTGAAAGGATAATAACATTATGCCTAAAATGTTTGCTTTTTTAGCGATTATACTTACTTTTTTTGATTTTATGATTGCAAAAAAACAGCATCGTGATATAGTTTAAGGAGGTAAAAGAGGTGTATGCATGAAAACGGTAGTTACAGATTTGGACGGGACACTGCTGTTTAATGGTCAGCTTTCTGAAGAGACGATTCAGATTTGTCAGGCGTTTCAAAAAGAAAACAGACTGATTCTGGCGACGGGCAGAAATCTGGAGAGCACCAGACGTATTTATGAAGCACTTAAGATGGAACAGTACCAAAGCGGGGGCCTGATTTTGTTAAATGGGCTGGCGTTTTATGATTTTAAGGATCAGGAATATCGCTGTCTGGAAGCATTTGACAGGAAAACAGCTAAAAAAATAGTACGGATTGCTTATTTTCTATTATTTAGAATCACTCTTGTCGGTAAAGATGAACGGCTGCAATTAAATAGTCTCTATGACAGGATTTTTTATTTCCTGAGATATGTGATCAAGCATAAGCCGATGAGGAAGTTTAATAAAAATCAGGTTTATCCTGAAACAGTGGAAAAAATAGAACTGGGCAGAACCCTTTTGTTTCCGTTCTTTTACCGAATTTTGAGATTTTTATTAAGGGATTATGAGGTTATCAGAGTGAGTCAATACTGGGTCGAAATTATGCCCAAAACCACCAATAAGCTAAACCAGCTAAAGTATGTTGTAGATAAATATCAGATTTCATTAGAGGATCTGTATGTGTTTGGTGATGGCGGAAATGATGTGGAAATGTTAAAGTATGCGAAGCATTCATATGCCCCGGTTAATGCTTTAAATGAAGCAAAACAGGCAGCCCATGATGAATGCCTGGCAAGCGAGAACAATGGTGTGGCCATGAAGATAAAAGCCATATTTAAATAGTTGTTTTGATGATAAAATATAGATTTTAAAAGGAAAAATGACTATAATGTAGAGGGAAAAATGAGTTAGTGTGAGAGGGATTGATTTTTGAGGATGAAAAAGATAAAAGAAAATCTGGTTATGTACCAGCGGATGTTTGTGCTGGTCATTACTGATATATTATTTGTTGTCTTAGCGTCTTTTCTGGCGATGTTTATTCGTATGGAATTCCAGATGGACTGGATGATGTGGCAAAACTATGTTGAGTGGATGTGGCTGGATATCGTTATTACGATTATCAATTTTGCTATATTTAATCTTTATAAAAGTCTGTGGACGTTTGCTTCGATGATTGAGCTGCGCAAATTGATGAGTGCGATTATCACGATTGCTTTTGAGAAGTTATTTATCTATCTTTTTATTTTGGATATTGTGCTGCCTCGTTCATGGTATGTCATGGCTCCGCTGCTGTTATTGATTTTATGCGGTTTTACAAGATTCTCTTATCGTAATCTGCGTTCCATGCGCAATAATATGAATTACCGTTTTAACAATATCAATAAAAATGTATCCAATGTTATGATTATTGGTGCCGGGGAAGCCGGTAATATGCTTTTAAGGGAAATTTATTTGAGTCATTTTATCGATAAAAAAGTGGTTTGCTTTATTGATGATGATCCTTTGAAAAAAGGCAGATATATGAATGGGGTTTTGATTGCCGGCAACAGAGAGCAGATTTTAGAATGCGTCAGGAAATATGATGTTTCCGAAATCTATATTGCTTTGCCTTCGGCAACACCAAAACAGCGTGGAGAAATCATTGAGATTTGTAAGAATACAGGCTGTAAGATGAAGATTCTTCCAGGCATCTATCAGGTGATCAATGGTGAAGTGAGCGTTTCTAACTTAAGAAATGTTGAAATTGAGGATCTGCTGGGCAGGGATCCTATTAAGGTGAACCTGAATCAGATTGCTTCCTATGTTAAAGGGAAAACGATTATGATTACCGGCGGCGGCGGCAGTATCGGCAGTGAGCTATGCCGTCAGGTAGCCAGTCATGAACCGGAAAAACTCATTATTGTCGATATCTATGAAAATAATGCGTATGCTATTCAGATGGAATTGAAGGACAAATATCCGGATCTGAATCTGATTGTCCGAATTGCTTCTATCAGAGATGAGCATAAAATTGATTGTTTATTTGCGGAGTTCCGTCCGGATGTTGTTTACCATGCGGCAGCGCATAAGCACGTTCCTTTAATGGAAGACAGTCCTAATGAAGCAATTAAAAACAATGTTTTTGGAACATTAAATGTCGTGCGTGCCGCACATAAATACCACACAAAGCGATTTGTACAGATTTCAACGGATAAAGCGGTAAATCCGACAAATATTATGGGTGCAACCAAACGCATCTGTGAGATGATTATTCAGGCTTATGACAAGCGCTCCGAAACGGAGTATACAGCGGTCAGATTTGGCAATGTCTTAGGTTCCAATGGTTCAGTCATTCCTTTATTTAAAAATCAGATTGCCAAAGGCGGACCTGTAACCGTGACAGACAAGAACATTATTCGTTACTTCATGACTATTCCTGAAGCGGTGTCCCTGGTTATTCAGGCAGGCATTTATGCCAAAGGCGGAGAAATCTTTGTGCTGGATATGGGAAAACCAATGAAAATTGATGATCTGGCAAGAAACTTAATCAGATTATCCGGATATACGCCGGATGTGGATATTCCTATTGTTTATACTGGGTTAAGACCTGGGGAAAAGCTCTATGAGGAATTATTAATGGGAGAAGAAGGCTTGCAGAAAACCGAAAACTCAAGTGTCTTCATCGGGGAGCCAATTAAATTTGACAGTGAGCTGTTCTTTAATCAGCTGGAAGATTTAAGAGAACTCATTAAAGAAGAGAATAATGATATCAAACTGAAGATTCATGAAATCGTTCCTACATATCATCCTTGGAAGTCATAAAATAAAAATGCAGATGCTGATTCAATAAGTCAGTGATCTGCATTTTTTAATCTATGTACTCATGATAGATGACGTATTAAAAAGTGTCCTTTTTTCCTTTGAGTGCTTCCGCGTAAGTGTGATTAAGTATTGGGATCAGGTCATCCTGATTTTTAAAATTCAAATGATTAGCCAGATTAAAAAGTATTCTTTGGGCCATCTTGTCCGGATTTTGATCGACTTTTTTCAGAAATTCAGCTGTCTGAACATAGTTATAAGGATAGTTTTCCTGGATGTAAGCTAATTCTTCTTTATGTCCCGGGTAATATTGACACATAAACCATTGATGGGAGAGTATCTCGGTAATCTCTTCCGACGTTTTTTCGGGAAATTGTTTGCCTGATTGCGACGCAAAAAATTGAACTGCGAATGGAGAAACTCTGACATCATCATTCATGTAATAAGATTCCCAGGATGTATAGGCGGAATCCAAGGTAATTGCATATTTACCAGTCAGATAGTTTTTTTCCTTAATATAAGTGACAAATTCCAAAAATAAAGGGCGGTAATAGTAAAAATGCTGCAGCGTACTGAATAAAACAATAGTGCCTGCAAGACATTCCTGCATTTCATCCGTCATTTCAATTTTCTCTAAAAAAAGGTAATAAGAAGCTAAATCTTTGGCATACTGTTTGTGATGAAGCGTAATATCCAGATATAACAGATTCTGAAAGGATCCATCTAACATGACATCTGAGGGGATGATGCCCGTTGTTTCATAATGAAGGACTTCCTGATAAAAAATTTCCCGGCTCTTTTTATACTGTCCAAGATTTAGTAAGGAATCACCATAAATATTGTAATAAAATGGCATGTATTGTTTAGGCGGATAGATTCTTTTCAAATATTTTGTCGCCTGTTTATAATAACCTTTGATATGGCAGATCATTCCTAAATAAAGAAATGACATTTCTGATTCGGGATCTTCTTTGATAACCTCTTCATAGACTGCTTTGGCTTCATCCAATTTTTTCTGGGCAAAACAATACTGCCCATATAGAGATTTCACTCTTGTTAAACCTGGTTCCCTGCGCAGTATTTCCTGACATAATGCATATCCTTTTTCAAAATCTTCATTAGTGCCAGCCAGAAAAGCCTCTTTGACTAATGCTTTGAGTTCTTCGGAAAGATTTTCTGTTAATGCATCTATTTCTTTTTCCAAATCCGGGTTTTCAATGGCTGCAGTTATTAATTGGGGCATTTTCTCACAATCCTTTCTCTTTTCTTCTTTATTGTACGTGTTTCTATACAGATGGTCAAAGAATATTTGTTTTAATAAATAAAAAATAGTAGAAATGCAAATTTGGATGAAATCAACAATTAGAAATGATAAATCTGTAAAAAAATGAGCCAAAAGAGTTATTTTAGTGGTCATTAAACTTGTTTATATTGGCTAATAACCTTTTTTATTTGTAAATAATTCACCTTGATGGTGCAATATAAAAGGCGGTTTAATTATCTGATTGGTATTTTTCTGCTTTTTTTATTGTTCTCAAGAATTATTAAGGTATAATAAGTTAAATAAAAAATGACTATAAGTGAGAAAAAATCACATTCAAACGTTGATTTTAGTGCGAAATTGTATATAATAGGAAGTGAAAAGAGGGTAGGTGGCGATTATGTTAATACAGTTCACTTTTAAGAATTTCAAGTCATTTAGAGAAGAAGCTACTTTAGATTTATCTGCAGCGAAGATGACAGAATTTGTGGATAGAGTTGTAACAATTGGAAATGAAAAAATTTTGCCAGTTGCGGCTATTTATGGAGCAAACGCTAGTGGCAAGTCTAATATATATCATGCATTTGAGTATATGTCTAATTATGTTAAAGATTCATTTAAGTATGGTGATGAAGATGAAAAGTTTGAAAAATTCAGACCAACTCCATTCTTATTTGATTCAACATCCGTTAATGCAGAATCTAGTTTCGAGGTGTATTTTACATTACCTGGCGATAAGTCAGAAAAAACATATAATTATGGTTTTTGTGTTGATAAGGAAAGGGTAACTGAAGAATGGCTGAATTCTAAAGCTAAAACTGCCAGGAAATATACAATGATTTTCTATCGTGGGAATTCTGAAGAAGAATTGGATTTATCTGGATTTCCAAAAAGCAGCAGAGATAATATTCAAATTGCGCTTGAAAGGCAGGTACTCATTGTCTCTTTAGGGGCAAAACTAAAAATTGGTAAATGTAAGGCAATCAGAGATTGGTTCCTTTCAAATAGATTCGCTGATTTTGGTAATCCTTTTACGAATCTCTTCATGTCTCGAAGATTGCCAAGAGGCTTTGTAGAAAATAAGGGGATTCAAAAGAAAGTTGTAGAATACTTTGCATCTTTTGATGAACATATTAAAGATTTTAGAATTGAAAAGGTGCCCCATGATGGGGATGCCAAGGAAGATAGTTACAAAATCAATGCACTTCACAAGATGATTGATTCTGATGAAATGGCAGAAATTCCTTTGGTCCTTGAGTCTGGCGGTACATTGAAGATGTTTGCACTATATCCAGAATTGCAGGATGTGTTGGAAAAGGGAAGTGTATTTTTTATTGATGAATTAAATGCCCGTTTACATCCATTACTTGTAAGAAACTTTTTACTTACATTCTTAAATCCGAAAATCAATATAAATCATGCACAACTTGTGTTTACAACTCACGATACATGGCAGTTGTCCAATCAATTATTACGCCGTGATGAAATTTGGTTTGTGGAAAAGGATACTCATGGTATCTCAACATTGTATTCTTTGGCAGACTTTGTGGATGAGGATGGTTCTCGTATTCGCAAGGATGAAAGCTATGAGAAGAATTATTTATTGGGAAAGTATGGCGCGATTCCTACACTTAAAACTTTAGATATATTTAAGGATGCGCCTATACAAGTGACTGAAGGAACTGGCTTATCGCCTCGAAAAGAGGAAGATTAAGTATGGCGAAAAAAGATAGAACAGGTAATAGAAACAAAAGAGATCAGAGAAAACATCGCAAAGTACCGGAATTAGGGTATTACTTGATTGTGACTGATACAGAAGCTACAGAACGTTGTTTCTTTACAGGACTTCATCGGGCGTTGCCAGAAGATACTAAAAAGAAGATAGTTATTAAGGTTGTAGAAACGAAAACGCAAGATTTGATTGATAAATGTCTAGAACTTACCACAGTATCGTATTCCATGGATTGTCTTTGATAGAGATCAAGTACAGCAATTCGATGAAATTATCGAAGAAGCGTCGAAGAAAGGCATATATGCTGGATGGTCCAATCCTTGCTTTGAAATATGGATGTATGCATACTTCGGTTCCATGCCGGTAATTCAAGATTCCTGGAAATGCTGCTCAGATTTCAAGCGAGTGTATAAAACTAAGACTGGACAGGAGTATTCTAAGGCGGATGACAAGATGTATGAAAAACTTTGCATGGCTGGCAACGAAGAGAAAGCGATTCGGATAGCTCAACAGAAACTGGAACAGTGTATTAGAGATGGAAAAATGAAACCATCAGAGATGTGTCCATGTACAACAGTATTTAAACTGGTGGGAGAAATTAGGGAAAAAGCAAATTAGAATCAGTGTAAGAAACATGATTGATAAAAAATGTTGCAAATTTGTCCATTTGAAAATAGATGCAAAATCGTAACATGAAGAGGAGACGGTGCTTTTGATTTGAAAAGAACAGTAATCAGCAGCTTTTTTGACAAAAGTTGATTACTGTTTTCATTTGGTTTGAAAGGCGTATTCATCATTAAACACCACATATACTTTATCTCCATTTATATATCAATAGAACACTCATTCAGAGAAAATCATATTACTTGTTTGTCTTTCCTTGTTGGACTAAAATAAAGAAAAGAGGTGATGTCATGAAAAAAGCAGGAATCGTTATATGTCTTGTTGGACTTATTATTGCTTACAATATTTATATTTCTTATTATTCAGTTGATGTTACTTCTTATGAAATCGCCAGTGATAAAATTAAAAATGATGTAAAGATCGTGATGATTGGTGATGTTCATGATTTCCATTGCAAGGTGAAGGATAAAGTGATTGATAAAATCAGGGAAACTGAACCGGATTTGATTTTATGTGTTGGTGATATTATTGACGATCATTCATCTAGTGATGAGGATACCTTAGCATTTTTAAGTCAGCTAACAGGTATTACCGAAGTGTATATGAGCCCAGGTAATCATGAAATGTCCTTTTACCAGGGACATAGGGGAGATTTAAGGAAAATAGAGGAGATCGGCGTACACCTTTTAGATCAAGCCTATGAAGATATCCAGGTTAATGATAATATGCTAAGAATTGGGGGCATTTATGATTATGCTTTTGATTTAAATACGGGAAAAATCACCCAGGAAGCTATGCATAACAACAGTGCTTATCGTTTTTTAAATGAAGCTACAAGTACGGATGCTTTTCTGTTAATGATGGCGCATCGGCCAGATAGTTTTATTTTTGGTCAAGGCTGTCAGTGGCCCATTGATTTAGTGCTCAGTGCGCATCTTCATGGCGGTCAGGTCATTTTACCGCTGGTTGGCGGAATTTATGCACCGGACCAAGGCTGGTTTCCCAAAGTTGATTATGGCCAATATGAAATGGGCAATATGACGATGATTGTAACCAGAGGCATCAGCAGCAGTGATGAGAAGTTTCCGCGTTTTAATAACCCTTGCGAAATTGTTCAGATAACATTGACAAGCAGGTAAAAAATCATCATAATACAGGTACGTCAGGCATAAGGAGAAACGTTATGAATCAGATACTATTATTATTGTTAAAGGAGGCAAGGCTTAACGAGAAATCCCAGCCTCAGCCCATTGATTATCTTAAACTTTATCAGTTATCCGCAGAACATCAGATTATTCCGCTAATCTATAATCAAATTTATTTTTTCCCTGATTTTCCAGAAGACTTAAAATCCCGCTGGAAAAGGGATGCTTTAAGAATGAATGTTATTCAGACGATGAAAACTGAGAAATTCTTAAGGCTGTATTCAAAATTTCTGGAGAATGATTTAAAAGTAGTGGTGGTCAAAGGACTTATTTGCCGTTCTTTATATCCACAGCCGGATAACAGACCTTCTAATGATGAGGACCTTTATGTCGAACAGAAAGACTTTGCCAAAGCTAAGGAAATTCTGGTTCAGGAGGGGCTTATAATTGTCGAAGAGAGTGATGATGTTACAACTTTCCTTGATCGTTCATCCGGTGTATCCATTGAACTGCATACAGCGCTGTTTTCGAAAAGTTCAAAGGCATACGGCAATTATCAGTCTTTCTTTGACCATGCCTTCGATGATCTGACCATTCATCACATTCAGGGCGTGGATGTCTACTCGCTGTCCCACGACCTGCATCTGTTATTTTTAATCACGCATTTTGTCAAACACTTCTTGCATGGCGGTGTTGGCATCAGGCAGATTGTGGATATTGTGATGTACAGTGAAACTTATGGAGATCAGATTCACTGGCAGGAACTTTATCAGAAATTGGATCAATTAAACACTTTGAATTTAATGGAAAATGTTTTTGCTTTGGCGCATGATTATCTGGCTTTTGATTTTACTAAAATTGAATTGCCTGAAGATTTTCAAAAAGACAATTGTGATTGTCAGGAACTCTTAGAGGATATCATGGATGCCGGTATTTTTGGCAAATCATCTGCGGAGCGTCTGCATTCATCTACCATGACTTTGAATGCTACAGCTACTGGCAAAACCTCTGTGTTAAAAAGCGTTTTCCCGAAAGCTGCCGATATTTCCGGACGTTATCCTTATTTAAAAAAATATCCTTATCTGGTGCCTGCAGCCTGGATAGACCGGTTATTTCACTATCTGACAAATAAGCGGGATGGCAATACCCAGAAAACCATTGAAATGGGCAATCAGCGAATTGAGCTGCTTAAAAAATATAAAGTCATCAAATAATCAATAAAGTCTCACTGGCTGAGGCTTTTTCTTTTGAAAAATAGGCTGTGTGCGCTTTTTATTAAGAGATGATCCTTTGCTTGAATAATTCAAAAAGATGGCTTAGGCAAAGAAAATAGAGCGAATAGAGATATGTGATTAATAATTCATAGCTGTCTTAATACTTGATTGCCCAAAAGTATAAAAATACCAAAGTTTTAGATTTGTATGTTTAAAAATAAATATGAGCTTTCCTTATTATTTTGGAAAGAAAATGAATGAGGCACGCATCGATATTTATTGTCACCAATTTTATGTAATTACTTTAGACAATGAAGAATCTTCTTAGGTAAAGCAGGCGTGATTTAGATGCGTTGTTTAACTCAGCCATTTATCTAGTTCAGTACCGCGATTATAGACCCATTTATTGCTTTTTATCTATTATAAAACACACCTTTCTTTTAAACTCTAATATCCTACAAATTCAGATCATTTTACATCACTCTTATATTTTACGATTATGTTACACGGGAGTAACTTGTGTAATGTAGACGCCGCTTAAAATATGTGTGTGTCCCGAACATTCCAAATATTACTTTCATATCAAAAAAGCCCTGCCTAACGAGTAGACAGAGCTTATCGATGTTTTTAATAAACGTAAACTGTTCTGCTTGAACTATAACCATACTTAACATTTGAGCCAAGTATATTCATTGCACGATATCC
>Ga0129308_1003042_pt1 | contig 12877 bp, 18 predicted proteins | sample L827metagenome_FD_94440 | JGI IMG/M metagenome (GOLD analysis project Ga0129308, IMG submission 94440) | Ring-tailed lemur group fecal microbial communities from Wisconsin, USA - L827 metagenome | ecosystem: Host-associated > Mammals > Digestive system > Large intestine > Fecal | place: USA...
ATTATAAATATTAAAAAATATCAGATATTTTACCTGATATTCTTTAAAAATCAAGTTTTTGTAAGAGAAAATTCCACTTTATTTTTTGTTTTTTTAAAGTGGAATTTAACTTTTCACTTTAGCTGAATATCAAGAAAAAATGACAAAAAGAAAAGTATTCCGAAGAATACTATTTATGCAATTCACAAAAATGCTGATAATGAATACCTATATGACCTATTCCTAAAAGAAATGTAGCAGTAAGTAATAACCAATTGTGTTGACACAATGACAAAAAGACAAATGCCATGATAGGTAAAGTTGCTCCAGCAAGAGGGATTCGACAAAATGAACAATAGAAGTCTGACAATTGATGATCACTTTTAAAGTAATACAACCAATATCCCTCATACAGCAAAATACACAATACTGATAAAACAAATAAAATATCAATTTGATAAGTGGTTTGACGAAATGATACAATCGCAAAAAACGTTGTCAAAATTTCACCAACTCTTTCCAAAATGACAAGCAGACGAGCTTCATGTGATGAATCATAGTTTTGTGGTTTAAATTTCGTCCATATAATGTTAGGCAAAAATAACAAAACCATATAGCCAATACCAATATAAGATATATAAATCATACTACAAACCTAAAAACAATCCTGCCACATTAAAATACACAAGTAAAGACAAAGCATCAACAATCGTCGTAATAAATGGACTCGCCATAACTGCTGGGTCAAAACCTATTTTACTCGCAATCACAGGTAAAACACAACCCACCAATTTTGCTACAATAATGGTCGCAAAAAGTGTTAAACAAACAACAAATGCGACAATCATAGACGTTTGATCAACAAGCATAATTTTAACAAAGTTTGCAATTGCTAATGTTAATCCCACCAACAAAGAAACCTTGATTTCTTTCCAAATAATATGAGGCAAATCACCAAATTCAACCTCATCTAATGATAAAGCACGAATCACAGAGACGGAAGCTTGTGAACCACAATTTCCTCCAGTATCCATTAACATTGGGATAAATGCAGTTAATATCACACAAGCTGAAAGAGCTTCTTCAAAACCCTGAATAATTTTTCCTGTAATTGAAGCAGAAATCATTAATATCAACAACCAAGGAATACGCTTTTTATAAGTTTCCCAAACGGTCGTTTTCATATATGGCTGATCTGTTGGCGTAATGGCAGCCATCATCTCAATATCTTCTGTTGCTTCTTCTTCGATAATATCCATAACATCATCAACAGTAATAATTCCTACCAAACGATTTTCATTATCGACAACGGGCATCGCTTCAAAGTCATACTTTTGAAATTGCTTAGCAACTTCTTCTTGATCATCTAATGTATGAACTGTGATCACATTTTCATCCATTAAATCTTTAATATTATCATCCATTTGTGATAAAATAATCTGTCTTAATGTCACTATTCCTAACAAATGCTTATGAATATCAGTTACATAGCAAACATTAATTGTTTCTTTGTCAATACCTGTCTTGCGAATTCTTTCAATAGCGTCCATGACACTCATATATGCACGCAAATCTACAAATTCTACAGTCATCATACTTCCTGCTGAATCTTCTGGATATTTAAGCAGGTTATTAATATCACGGCGCGTTTCTTTATCCGTTGCTGCTAAGACTTTTTTTACAACATTCGCAGGCATTTCCTCTAACATATCAACAGCATCGTCAGAATAAAGATCATTCATAATTTGCCCAATTTCACGTGTTGTTAATGATTCTATAATCATCTGCTCATATTCTACTGGAATATAAGAAAAAACTTCTGCAGCATTATCTTTAGATAACAATCTAAAAATACGGACAACATCATCTTTATCATCAATTGTTTCAATAATTTCAGCAATATCTGCTTCATTTAAATCAAGCAAAAGTTCTCTGATTTGATGATATTTTTTTTCACTCAATAATTCTTTAATCTTTAGCTCTAATTCTTCTATTCTTTCTTCCATCATTGTTCCTCCAAGATTTTATTGTATGTAAATATAACGGCTCGGGAACATCATTATCAATATATAACATACAATCACATCCTTTCCTAACAATTTTCGCCTTTATTATAATCCAATCAAAAGAAAAAAGATATCTTTTTTGATATCTTTTTATCTTCTTAAACCTAATTTGTCAACTAATTCTGTATATCTATCAAGATCTTTATTTTTTAAGTATTTTAATAAATCTCTTCTTCTACCAATTTTCTTTAAAAGACCTCTATTAGAATGATAGTCTTTCTTATGAACTTTAAAGTGTTCATTCAATTTGTTGATATCAGCAGTTAATACAGCGATTTGTACTTCTGGAGAACCAGTATCTCCTTCACTTCTTGCATATTCTTTCATAATAGCAGTTTTTTCTTCTTTAGTTAACATCTGTTTTCCTCCTTTGATTGAACTTAGCCATCTCCAAGGTATAGATTGAGGAGTCTTATATCCTAGACATAGCCGCAATCATTATTATAAAGAATAAAAGAAAGAAGTCAAGTTGTTTTTTTGAATATTTGTGATAAAATAGCCACATCAGGGAGGTTTAAACAAATGGAAAAAATTGCATTTATTGGAGTCGGTGTGATGGGACAATCAATGGTGAGAAATCTCCATCATGCTGGTTATCAGGTCTCTATTTATACATGTACAAAGGCAAAAGTAGAAACATTACTTCAGGAAGGAATCACGTGGCATGAAACAATTGCTTCATGTGTCAAAGGACAAAATATTGTCATGACAATGGTCGGTTATCCCGATGATGTGAAAGATGTTTATTATAATGAAAACGGAATTTTACAAAATGCAGCACCACAAACAATTTGTATTGATTTTACAACATCGGAGCCAGCTTTAGCTCAAAAAATTTACCAAGATGCAAAGGCATATCACATTCATGTTTTAGATGCACCTGTATCAGGTGGTGACATTGGTGCCAAAAACGCAACTCTATCCATCATGGTTGGTGGCGAGCAAGAAATCTTCAACAAGGTTCTTCCGCTGTTTGAAGTCTTAGGAAATTCCATTCATTATGTTGGTTCTGCTGGTCTAGGACAACATACCAAAATGGCTAATCAGATTGCGATTGCAGGAACAATTGCAGGTGTGAGTGAGGCCATTCATTATGCTCAAAGTGTCCATTTAGATACTGATATACTGATGCAGTGTATTGCTCATGGAGCTGCGGGTAGTTGGCAGTTGACTCACAATGGTCAAGCTATATTAGAGCAAGATTTCAAACCAGGATTTTACATTAAACATTTTATCAAGGATATGAAAATTGCTAAAAACGAAATGAGAAAACGAGATAAACAATTAGAAGTCATGAATCAGGTTTTATCCATGTATGAACAACTTGATGAAGATGAACATGGTACCCAAGCACTTATTCACTATTATCAGCATTCTAAGGATTGATAAACAATCCTTTTTAATTGAATTTTTTTTGATGATAAAAATTTAATAAACATAATGAGAAAATAATCAATAAAAAACTGATAAAATGAAGCCAATCAAAAGATTCATGCAAAAAAATAAGTGACTCAACATATGTAACGACAGGATTTAGACTTAGAAATGAACTTGTCCTTAATGCCCCAATCTCATGAACAGCTTTCATATAAATACATTGAATATAAGCAAAACCAATTCCTGAAACAATCAAAAATAATAACCAATGCAATAATGAAATATCAAGTAAAGTTTGTAATTGCCATTGGTCTGTTATAAAGCAATGTATCGACAATAATATCAGTCCAAAAAAAAGTTGATAAAATGTTAAGGATAAAGTTTGATGTAATTGCCACTTTTGTATCAAAATATGTGAAAGCATATATAAACACAAACCTAAAAATAAATAAAAAAAGCCAATTTGAATAGAAAAGATTTGAAAACGGATAGAAAGCAAAAATGCAAAAACACTTAATACTAAAGCAACATATTCATACTTTTTGCCTTTCTGCTTTAGAAATACAATTGCAAAAACAAAGGTTAAAAGAGGTGCTAAAGCATTCATAAATGCATTATCAATTCCCTTCACTTCCCTCATTCCTAGAAAAGTTAAAAAGAAGTTCAAATAAATACCTAAAAAGCCTATCCAAAAAGCTTTTAATTTTTGAGAATACCCAAAATCGATATGTTTATAAAACATATAAATACCTAACACCAAACATGAAAGAAAAACACGTAATGTTGCTAAAAGAAGAAATGGAATATTTTGTAATAAAATCTTCATTACAATAATATTTGTACCCCAAAACAAGCTAGCTAAAATAAGTTGAAAATAAAGAAACATATGATCACCTTTTATAGTATGTCCCTAATCTTTTTATTCAAACCTTATTGGTTATGCACAATTGATAAAAAACGATCTATATAAATTTGGTCCATCAATAAATAATCAGCAAAACGATCATCACCCTTTTTCAAAGGATGATATTGCATAATCATATCATCTAAAATAACCAATTCAGTATAAGTATCTTCCTCATATTCAGAGATTGTTTGTGTATCTTCAATACTAATAACTTTGCCATCTTGCATCGTTATCTTATAATAAAATTCCCCCTGTTCTCTTAACATCAACATACCATGTTCATAAAAACCAGTCTCAACCTTTTTAACATCATCATATTGATAAACAATCCCTAAGGGATGAAATGTTGAATAATGAATGATATGTTGATCTGTGAAGACTGTAATATTCATTATTCCAATATAAAGAAAAAACAAATTTACTGCCATAAACATAAATTTATGTTTTTTTATAAAAGGTATGATAAAATCGTAATCTTGGTAATGTGGATCATTTGAAATTCGACTGAGAAATGATAAAAAAACAAAGAAACATTCAAGACCAATGAACAAAAAGCATAGAAAGAAAATACGTTGACTAGATATCATAAAAGCAGTATCATTTAAAAAAATACAAGTTTGTAAAAAAACAAAAATAATCATCAGAAAAATCATAAATACAATACCAATGATCACGACAAGCATCAATAATAATGTGTGCATAATGCCCTTTTTCCAAGATTCACGGTAAAATTTATACTTCTTCAAAAAGTTTTGCCAACTCGCTGTTAAAACAATTGCTGAAAGAAAGATGAATGGTAATAAAATCCATAAACGTTCATATTTTTCCTCTGACAAGAATAAATAAGCATTGAGGAGCGGTCCTAACAAAACAATTGTCCAAATCACTTGTTTTCCTAAAGAAGGTTGTGAGACATCAGTGAGCTCTTCATAAAACTTTTGAACTTCTTCTGATTCTAGTTCTGCCATTGTTGCATACAGTTTTTGATAATTTCCCTTAGCTTTAATCGTTTTTAAACACAATTCTTTCTGATAGGATATTTCAAAATTTCTTTTGTCAAATTCTGATATTTTATCATAAAGAATATCTTCTAAACTCATTTGACCTTTTTGAACATCGATAATATCTTGAATTGACAAACCACATCTGCGAAAGAGTTTTATTTTTAAAAGTTCCTCAACATTCTCATCAGTATAATCTCTGTATCCAGATGAATTACGTGAAACAGTGAGCAATCCTTTTTCTTCGTAAAAACGAATTGTTTTACTAGAAAGTTTTGTTTTTTCTTCAACATTTTTTATTTTCATATCCTGTTCACCTCATATACTTTTTACACCTTCCACCAAGGTTAATGTCAAGTCTTTTTGAAAAAAAGATGCTAAAAGCATCTTTTAATACTGATGTGATTTTCCTATAATAGCATGAATATCTTCAATACCCATTTGCTCAAGAATATCATTCATCTCATCAATGATTTTAGGGCAAGCATATGGATCTACAAGATTTTGACATCCAATAGCAACAGCACTGGCTCCAGCAATCATCATTTCAATAGCATCCTTACCACTAGCAATTCCACCCATACCTATAACAGGAATTTGGACAGCTTGTGAAACTTGATAAACCATTCTTAATGCAACTGGAAAAATGGCAGGACCACTATATCCACCTGTTTTATTCGCAATTATCGGTTTACCTGTTTTAATATCAAAACGCATACCAACAAGTGTGTTAATCATCGTAATTCCATCAGCACCAGCAGCCTCAACTGCTTTTGCCATTGCGACAATATCTGTCACATTTGGTGACAGTTTCACATAGACTGGTTTTTGACTCACTGCTTTGACTGCTTTTGTCACTTCGGCAGCCATTTCAGGATTTGTTCCAAATTGAATACCACCACAATGAACATTTGGGCATGATATATTTAATTCCAATGCTCCTACCATATCATGAGTAGATAAACGCTTTGCTGTTTCAACATAATCATCAATAGCACTTCCACCAATATTGGCAATGACTTTATCAGTATATAATGGACGTAATTTTTCTAATTCTTCATTCATAACAGCTTCAACTCCCGGATTTTGAAGTCCTATAGCATTAAGCATTCCACTAGGTCCTTCAGCGATTCTTGGTAGAGGGTTTCCATATCTTGGTTCAAGCGTTGTTCCTTTTAACATCATTGATCCTAAAACATTAATATCATAAAATTTTGCAAACTCATATCCAAAGCCAAAAGTACCACTGGCTGGAATCACTGGATTTTTCATATCTAATCCTGGTAACTTTACTCTTAAATTAGCCATTTACAATCACCTCACTTGATAATAGAACTGGACCTTCAACACAAATTCTCTTATATGGCTTTGTTTTTACCTTGCATGAACATCCCATACAAGCTCCAAATCCACAACCCATTCTTGCTTCAAAAGATAAATAACCATTTTCTGGATATTTCAAAGCAAGAGCATCTAACATTTTTTCAGGACCACAGCTATAATAAACTTCCATTTCTAATTGATGATTTTCTAATACATCAACAACAGTTCCTTTATATCCTATACTCCCATCCATTGTTGCAATATAAGTTGGACATATCTGTTCAAATTTTTCTTTATAAAAAACATCAGAAACACTATTAAATCCCAAAATAGCTGTCACCTTCGTCCCATTTTTAACCAATTCTTTTGCAAGTTTATACATTGGTGGAACACCAAGTCCTCCTCCAATCACAACAGCACTTTTCTTATCTAAATCAACAAATCCATTCCCTAACCCTATTAAACAATCTAATTGTTCACCAATATGTTTAGCAGCTAAAATCTTTGTTCCTTCACCAACAACTCTAAAGATAAGTGTTATGTGATTTTCATCATAATCACAAATACTCATTGGTCTTCTTAAGTAAGGTTGCAATGAATCATTGATTTTGATATTAATGAATTGTCCAGGTGCACGAATATAACTTGCGCCATCACCTTCCAAAATCATTTCATAAACATCTTTTACCAATTCTCTTTTTGATACGATTGTCATATTTCCCTGATAATTTGTCATTTATTTTTCCTCCATATCAATCAGTTGTCCATTTAATATATTAGCAACAATTTTTCCATAACATTCAACCCCCAAAAAAGGAGTATTTATAGATTTTGATTTAATATCCTTTTCTTCAATAATAAAAGATTTTTCTAAATCAAAAACACATAAATTAGCTATTTCACCAACTTCAACCTTTGCTTCTAATCTTAATACATCTGCTGGTCCAACTGTTAATGCATTCAAAATTGTTTTTAAATCAACTATATCTTTTTTTACCAAATATGTGTACAAAAGCGGAAAAGCATGTTGAATACCTATAATTCCAAAAGGAGCATTTTGAATCGGTTTTGCCTTTTCTTCACGAGCATGAGGAGCATGATCAGTTGCTATTACAGAGATTGTTCCCTCTTTCAATCCCTGAATCAAAGCATCATGATCTTCTTTTGACCTAAGAGGTGGATTCATTTTATAATGTGAATGACAATTCTTAATATGATCTTCAGTTAAAATTAAATGATGTGGTGAAGCTTCGCCTGACACTCTCAGTCCTTCTTTTTGAGCCTGCTTTATTAAATCAACAGTTTCTAATGTCGAAATATGACAAACATGGTAACGGTTATGATATTTTCTGACTATATCTAAATCACGAGCAACCTGTTTATATTCAGAAGCACTATTAATTCCTACTAATCCATGCTTCTTAGCATAATGTCCCTCATGAACACAGCCTCCATGCAACTCACTTTCATCTTCACAATGAGCCACTATAATTGAATCCAATTGACTCACAGTTCGCATTGCCAAATCCATCATTGCAGCATTTTGTACTCCTTTTCCGTCATCCGAAAATCCTAACACAATATCATGATCTAAATTATGTTCCATATCTACAAGTTCTTGACCCTTTAAATCTGTTGTAATGGCACTATATGTATACACATTCACCTGTCCATCTTTTTTGACACGTTCTGAAAAATCTTGAATTGTATCGATATCATCCATACATGGCAAAGTATTTGCCATAGCTACAATCGTTCCATAGCCTCCATATAAAGCACTCATACTTCCTGTATAAATTGTTTCTTTATGTTCGTAACCAGGTTCTCTTAAATGTGTATGAATATCAATAAAGTTATGGCAAACAAGTTTACCTTTTAAATCAATTGTTGGTACGTCCATCACTATATGAGGAGCAATTGCCTTTATTTTTCCATCATCAATAAAAATATCTGTATTTTCAAAACTGTTTTCTCTAAATAAATATGCATTTTTTAATAAAAATTTTTTCATTTCTTGCCCTACTGTCATTATCATTCTTATAAAAATATGATTTTATAGAACGATACTTTTCTTCCTTTCTTTCAAATTTTGTTTCAACAATGATTATTTGTCAGTCATTATGCCATCAAAATCAATCATTTGCATAAAGTTAAAAATTTAATCTTTCATAACTTGTACGATTCTCAAAATATTCATTTTGTAACTTATTTATAATCATATGAAAAAATATACCTTATAAGGTATATTTATCATCAAATGAATAGATATACCCTTATCTTTCATATCATATCAAAAGTATAATACTTTGACAATTTATTCTACTCATTCATCTTCATTTTTAACGCTTTTTCAACAACTGGTGGGACTAATCCCTCTACACTATGATGATGTGAAGCAATTTCCTTCACTGACGATGAAGAAATATAAGAATGTGTTGGTCTTGTCATCAAAAAAACCATATCTACACTATCATCTAAATATTGATTAGAAAAAGCCAGTTGCAGTTCATACTCAAAATCCATAGTTGCTCGCAACCCTCTCACAAGAACAGTTGCTCCAACAGATTTGGCATATTCAACTGATAAAATATTACTAGCATCAACTGTAACATTTTCAAATTTTTTTGTTACTTCTTTTAATAATGTTATTCTTTCTTCCAATGTAAACATCGTTGCTTTATTAGGATTATTAAAAATTGTCACATATAAATGCTCATACATATGGCTAGCACGTTCAATAATATCTATGTGTCCATTTGTGACAGGGTCAAATGTTCCTGCATACACTGCTTTTGTCATTTTCATTACTCCTCATATCTTACAATCTGTAATGTTGTTATACCATAAGATTGCCTTTTCTTCAATAAAAATGGTTCTTTTATATCAAATTCTTCTTCCCTCAAATCTTCTATTACGATTAAACATTGATCATTCAACAAACAATGTTCAACCAAAAAAGACATAATTTTCTCATTTATTTTCATACCATAAGGCGGATCTAAAAAAACCAAATCAAATTTTAAACCCATTATAGCAAATTTATTTAAAGCTTTTTGATAATCCATCTTATAAACATGAGCAATATTTTCAATTTGTAAAATGCGAAAATTTTCACGTATTGTTTGAAAAGCCTTATATTGTTTATCAACAGTATAAAGCTCATCAATTCCACGACTTAATGCTTCTATCCCTAATCCACCACTTCCTCCAAACAAATCTAAACAAACTCCACCTGTAAAATACGGACCAATCATATTAAACAAATTTTCTTTATTCTTATCAGTTGTTGGTCTAGTTAATTTAGAATCAACACTTTTTAATTGTCTACTCTTATATTTTCCTGCAATGACTCTCATTCTACACCTCAAAATTCATAACAATCAAAAGATAATTCATCACTAATGTTTTGAAAGACAAGTTGTGTAACATCCTCTAATAGAGTCTGTAAAAGATGATAACTTTGATAATAGTTTTGAATATTTTGATCCAATAACATATCCTTTTTCACATCCTGAAGACGTCTTTTTAATTCACCAGATTGTCCATAATCTCTTAATCTCAAATAATCTTCTTGCAACATCTGATGTCTTGACAATAAAGCTAATGTCTGTTCATTTTCTAATGCTTTATTCATATAACAATAGTTCTGAAAAATATCATCTTGTGTAATGGCTTCAACCAGTTCATCTATTTCTTTATACATAAGCACTCCTATAGTAACATTTCGATCATTTGCAACATCGTACCCACTTTTTCAATACGATCTGCAAATGTCAATTTATTTTCAATTTTATATTGTTCTAACATTGTTGGAAATTCACTTGGATAACGTGATAAGATAAGATACCATTTAGGATGTAAGCGCAAATACATACGCATATCCTGATTAATCATCATACCACTGATTAGAAGAAGATTTTTGTTCGTCTTTAACCATAAATCCACTTACGAGATCCAAAATTTTTTGAATACCATCCATACTCTTTGCCAGAGCATCTAAATCAACATTTTTAATAATCTCCAAAAGACCTGTCAAATCAAGTTGTGGCTTCTTGTAGGGTTCCCACATTTTGTCATCTTCACCATACAAAACATAAAATTCATAAAGCTGTTGCCAAGTATAACGACCATTCACAACGTCCTCTCTAATAGAAGGAATTGTTCTTACAAATGCTTTAAAATCATCTATTTCCATATTCTCACCTATACTTAGCATATGCATAAAAATCAAATTTGTTCTTTTAAAAGATCACGATTATATTTTGCAATAATAGATTGAGCAATACCAATTGCTATCATAGCAGCCCAAGTTGATGATCCACCTGAAGAAACCAGTAATAAAGGCACACCAGTCATAGGAATAAACCCCGAAACACCACCAATATTAATTAAAAAATGAGTAAAGAAGTAAGTGCCAATTCCATATAATATCAATTTACTCTTTGTATCTTTGATTTGCATAGCATAATGAAACATTTTAAAAATAATCACACAATAAGGAATTAAAAGAATAAAAAAACCTAAAAGACCTAGTTCCTCATATATAATAGAAACAATAAAATCATTATGAGACTCTGGAATATAACCAAATTTCTGCTTAGAGCTTCCAAAACCCTGTCCTAGTAAACCACCAGATGAAAAAGCAATAAGAGCGTTAATCAACTGCCAACCTGAACCCTGGACATCCTCTAAAGGATGCAGCCAAATATGAAAACGACCTAATTGATGTGGCTTAAGTATAAAAGTTGCTCCAAAAATAAACACAACTATAGCACCAGCAATGATAATTAATGATGCCTTTTTAAATTTTGAATAGTATGGTCGTGGTGTAACAAAAAACATAATCATACAAATAAATCCAATAATCAAAGCACTACCTAAATCTTTTTGCACAAATCCACCAACAAAAAAAACCAATATAATAGCAAACATAGGTCGAATTAAACAATACCATAATTTTCTTCCTTGTAGTTCTTCTTTTCTCTTATGAGATATATTTTTGGGAATTTGACAATACTCTTCTATTTCTCCAAAATGAAAAGAAAGAAATAAAATCATAATAATCTTCATAAATTCAGCAGGTTGAATAGTAAACAAATCACCAGGTAACTTAATCCATGCATAAGATCCCTTCACCTCTCCAAATGCCAAACATGATAGCATTGCCATGATGCCTAAAGCATAAATTACCCAGGTCGAAGTAGAAGTAATCCATTTTTTTCTAAAACAGCGTGTTAAAAAGACCATAAAAGCAAATCCTGATACAACAAAAATGACTTGTTTAATCATGTTTTTTGTCGCATAAGTTGCTCCATAGCGTGCACTATCTCCTACTGAAGCACTACCAATCATAACAATTCCAAAAATAGTCAGAATGATAACACTTAAATAAATAGAACGATCAACTCCGCGACCTTTCAATAATCTTTTCATAAAGTTTATCATCGCATGTCAATCCAATCATGATCTTGTGCTTTTTGAAAAACCTTATATATAGAATAATGAGAAACTTCTTCAAAGGCTTTATCAATTTGTTTTTGTTCGCTTTTCGAATCAACTATGGCTGTATATAAACGATAACATTGCATAAATTCTTGCTTAGAGATTCCTTCTTCATATGCCTTTTCTACAGCATTGTATAAAGACATTACATCTATAATATCTTGTGTATCCCAAAATGGACTTAATGGATAATCATACATTTTTCTCACTTCCTTGTTTCCTTATTATACATGATATCTTCTCAAAATAAAATAAGAATTGGGTAGAAACACTAGCATTTTTGTAAATGAAGAATATGTTAAAAGTGAAAGGAGGGAAATCAATGAACTCTTGTTATAACTATGGAGGTTGTGGATGCAATAGCTATATGCCAACATTTGGATTTAATCCATTTGGATGCAGTGGCTGTGGATGTCAACAATCTTTCCCAATCATGAGTTGTGGTGGAAATAACTATGGTAGTGGATGTACTTGGTTTGCTATTGTTTTAGTTGTTTTCTTATTGCTTATCATTTGTGGATGTACAAAGATCTGTTAATGAAAAAATATGCTAGATTTCTAGCATATTTTTTGTTTTTATGTTATGATAATAATCCGAGGTGAAAAGTGTGAAAAATAATTGAACCCAATCGTAGTAAAAAGCACAAAAAAAGACGAACTTAAAAACAAGTTCGGTTTTACTTAGAAAAAACAGAATATTATTTAGGAATATCTTGAATTGA
>Ga0129308_1003043_pt1 | contig 12876 bp, 7 predicted proteins | sample L827metagenome_FD_94440 | JGI IMG/M metagenome (GOLD analysis project Ga0129308, IMG submission 94440) | Ring-tailed lemur group fecal microbial communities from Wisconsin, USA - L827 metagenome | ecosystem: Host-associated > Mammals > Digestive system > Large intestine > Fecal | place: USA...
CAACATGATTGTATTGGGTGGATTATTGAAAATCAAGCCGATGGTTACACTGGACAGTGTACTCAGAGGATTGAAGAAGACACTGCCCGAACGCCACCACCACTTGATACCGATGAACGAAGAGGCCATCAAAAAAGGAATGGAACTAATAGAGGAGGTGAAGTAAAAACAGATGTAACGAAACGCATTTACAGTTTTCTTATAAGGCACGGACAAACACGGGAATCATGCAGACGGCATGGTATGATGTATTGTCCGTGCCTCATTTTTTAGGAGAGAACTGACTTGCCGACAGCCCGAAATAGAGATACGTATGCGAAAAAACATTTTAAACATCAACAGAATAAGTTATCTGGCATGGAGCCTTGCACTAAGTGGCTTGCTGGCATGTTCCCCCGATAAATCCAATCAAGAGCCTGTCCCTGCCTTGACCTTTACCGTGAACGGTGAAAGTTTTGAAATGGTGCTGGTGGAAGGAGGCACCTTCCAGATGGGAGGGACAAGAGAACAGGGAAGTGATTGCGAAGACAATGAGAAGCTGGTGCACGAGGAAGAAGTAGATTCTTTCTACATAGGGAAATATGAGGTGACACAAAGGTTGTGGAATGCAGTAATAGGCAGTGAGCACAACAGCTCTTTCAACGCCGGATGCGACGATTGCCCCGTAGAATCCGTCAGTTGGGAAGATGCCCAGGTATTCATCACCAAACTGAGTATTCTTACAAAGACTCCTTTCCGCTTGCCCACCGAGAAGGAGTGGGAATATGCAGCCCGTGGCGGCAAGCGAAGCCAAGGATATAAATATAGCGGAAGCCACAACATAAGCGAAGTGGCTTGGTACATAGACAACTATCAGACAAATCCATGCGGAGAGAGAGGAACTACGCATCCGGTCGGCATGAAGAAACCCAATGAATTAGGGATATACGACATGAGCGGCAATGTATGGGAATGGTGCGAAGATTTATATACCAAAGAATATGAGCATAACGGAAAGTCCGTCCATTCGGGATGGCCGTTCAAGGGGACACACCTCTATTTCCGCCGGGTGCTGCGCGGTGGAAGCTGGGGCGGAACGGCAAAAGGATGCCGAGTATCGTACATTGATTATGACATGGGAAGCTATAAAGATGAATATGGCGGATTCCGGATAGCGCTTGATGGAAGACAGAAAGAAGGTGCTGAATGAGAAGAGGATTTATCTTCTCATTTTCTTTTTATAAAATATCGTTTTATATCTTTGCAGACAAATAGATGGTATAAAGGCATAGCTATAAAAGAACTGATAAATAACAATCAATAGAATGACAAGTTTCTCCCAAATATTAGATAAATTCCGGAAAGAATCTCTTTCGGAAAAAGACAAAGGTTTTCGGTTTGAACGGCTGATGCAAGCCTATCTCAAAACAACTTCTCTCTATGAAAGTTTGTTTGAAACAATCTGGCTTTGGTCTGAATTTCCATACAAAGAACAATTCGGAGGAAAAGATATAGGAATAGATTTGGTAGCCCAAACTTTCACTGGTGACTATTGGGCTATCCAATGCAAATGTTTTGCCGAAGACAATTACATTAACAAAACTGATGTGGATTCTTTTCTTTCCACTTCAAGTAAAACATTTGAAGTAAATGGAGAAACTATCGGTTTTGCTCAACGCCTTTGGATTTCAACAACCAACAAATGGAATAGTGTTGCCGAACTGACTATTAAAAACCAAATGCCCAAGGTCGCTCGTCTAAACTTAATAGACCTTGAAACTGATGATGTCGATTGGGAACAACTTGAAAAAGGACTGTATGGTAGAGCTTTGCGCCCCAAACCTTTTGACATCAAAGAGCATCAACAAAAAGCCATAAACAAAACCCACGAATACTTGAAAATGCACGAACGAGGAAAATTAATCATGGCTTGCGGTACAGGGAAGACCTTCACTTCACTTAAAATAGCAGAGAAAGAAACCAACAATAACGGACTTGTCCTTTTTCTCGTTCCTTCGATTGCCTTATTAGGACAGACGTTGCGTTCTTGGTCAGGGCAGGCTTCCGTTCCTATCCACGCAGTCTGTATCTGTTCCGACGGACAAGTGTCCCGACAAGAAATTAAGAATGATGACAATACGACAAGTGTACTTGATTTGGCTTTACCGGCTTCTACCGATACGGATTTCATTGTTCGCCAATTAGACAGCATTCGCCAAAAGAAACAGCAAGGCATGACAGTTGTTTTTTCTACCTACCAATCTATTGAAGTTATATCAAAGGCGCAAGCCAAAATACTGGCATATACAAACAATGAATACGGAATATTTGACTTGATTATATGCGATGAAGCCCACCGTACCACCGGAGTAACCTTGAAAGGAACCGATGAAAGTGCTTTCGTCAAAGTGCATGACAATGACTTTATCCAAGCAAAACACCGCATTTATATGACGGCTACTCCTCGCCTCTATACGGATGAAGCCCGGAAAAAAGCGGATGAGAACAATGCTATCCTCTGTTCTATGGATGACGCCTCACTCTATGGCGATGAAATCTACCGTATCGGATTTGGCGAAGCTGTAGAGAAACACTTGTTGACAGATTACAAGGTATTGATTCTTGCCGTAGGCGATAAAGATATTACACCGGCTTTGCGCAATGTTATCACCAATGAAGACGGAACGATTACGGTGGATGATGCTTCTAAATTTGTCGGTTGTATCAATGCCCTTTCCAAACGAGTATTGGGAGATGAAGGATTGATTAAGGCCACTGACCCATTACCGATGCGCCGTGCCGTTACATTCTGTACAACCATCAAAGACTCAAAACTTACATCCAAAGTATTCACAGACTGCAAGGATGCCTATATGGAAGATGTTAGCGACGTTAATAAAAAACAAATGGTAGATGTCATCGCCCATCATGTAGACGGTACTATGTCTGCCACCCAACGGGATGCGGAATTGATGTGGTTGAAAGCCCAACCGGAGAATGAAATGGAGTGCCGGATGCTGACCAATGCCCGCTGCCTAAGCGAAGGGGTGGATGTGCCTTCATTGGATGCCGTAGTATTTGTTTCACCCAAAAACTCACAAGTAGATGTCGTTCAATCCGTGGGGCGTGTCATGCGGTTGAGTGAAGGAAAAAAGTATGGTTATATCATCATTCCGGTTGTTATCCCAGAAAACGTGGAGGGTGATGAAGTACTTAGCAAACACCCCAATTTCAAAGTAGTCTGGACCGTATTGAATGCCTTGCGCGCCCATGACGACCGTTTCAATGCCGAAGTAAACAAGATTGAACTTTCAAAGAAACGTCCCAAGCATATCCTGTTTGGCGGTGTCCCCCACGATGATGACAGCATAGATAATAGTCTGGCTGAAGCAAAAGAACAACGCAAGGAAAGTGCTGCCGAACAAATGGCACAACAACTTTCCCTCCAGTTTGAAGATTTGCAAAATGTGTTTTATGCCAAGATGGTGAAAAAGGTAGGCAGTAAACGTTACTGGGAATTGTGGGCAAAGGACATTGCCCAAATTGCAGAAGAGCACATTAAACGCATACAGAAATTGATTTCCGACGAAGGCAAGCACAAAAAGGCTTTTGAACAATTGATGAAGGGATTGCGCAAAAACATTAATCCCAATCTTACGGAACAGGAAACCATCGAAATGCTTTCGCAGCACATTATTGCCATGCCCGTATTTGAGGCTCTGTTTGGAAATTATGAATTTGTAGGAAGCAATGCCATATCCAAATCCATGCAAAAGATGTTGGCTTTACTGGACGATGAAGCCAAGACGGAAGAAGAGCACGAACGGTTACAAAAGTTCTACGACTATGTGCGTACCACGATAGGCGATATTACCGATGCCGAAGGTCGCCAGCGGTTGATAGTGGAACTATATGATAAATTCTTCAAAGTCGCTTCGCCTAAAACGGTGGAAAAGTTAGGTATTGTTTATACTCCGGTGGAAGTGGTGGATTTTATTATACGCTCTGTTGCTTATATTCTAGAAAAAGAGTTTGGACGTACATTGAGCGATGAGAATGTGCATATCCTCGACCCGTTTACGGGTACAGGTACTTTCATCACCCGGTTGCTTCAAAGCGGATTGATACGCAGAGAAGATATGCTACGCAAGTATCATCACGAAATCCATGCTAACGAAATTGTATTGATGGCGTACTACATTGCCTCTATTAATATAGAAAATGTATTCCACGACCTGATGCAAGATGAAGAATACAAATCATTTGAGGGTATTTGCCTTACTGATACGTTCCAATTGGGAGAACAAGCCTCTGAAGAAAACCTCTATTCAGAGCAGTTCCCGACAAACTCCAAACGTGTCATTGAGCAAAAGAAGAAACCGATAACCGTCATTATTGGTAATCCTCCCTATTCCGTGGGGCAAAAGTCTGCCAATGATAATGCACAGAATTTAAAATATCCCATATTAGAAAAACGTATTGAAAAAACGTATGCTAATGGCAGTAGTGCAACTTCTGTAAAAGCATTGTATGATAGTTATATTAAAGCATTCCGATGGGCTTCTGACAGAATTAAGCCAAATGAAGGTGGAGTTATCGCATTTGTTTCAAATAGTGGCTGGTTAGATGGGAATGGTATGGATGGTATGCGTAAATGTTTTGAACAAGAATTTTCATCTATTTATGTATTTAATTTACGAGGAAACCAACGTACCAATGGAGAATTGTCTCGTAAAGAAGGAGGAAAAATTTTTGGTTCTGGCTCTCGTACTCCCATAGCTATAACTATATTAGTGAAAAAGGCTAAAAAAACTACTGAAAAAGCCAAGATTTTCTATCATGATATTGGAGATTATTTAAGTCGTGAAGACAAATTGAGAGTCATCAAACAGATGAACGATGTTAGTAATCCGATTATGGAATGGAAACAACTTACTCCTAATGAACATGGTGATTGGATTAATCACAGGAATGAAATATTTAAATATTTCATTCCGATTGACCCGGAAAAGAAATATGCAAAAGGTCAAAAAGCATTTTTTGAAACTTACTCTTTGGGGCTTGCATCTTCAAGAGATGCCTGGGTTTATAATTATGCATTAAAAGTTCTTGAACATAATATGCAACAGTCTATAAACTTTTATAATCAACAAAGAGAACTTTTTACTTCAAAACAAATAGCCACAGTTTCTTTTGAAGCTACAAAAATAAGTTGGAATGACAGTTTGATAAAGAATTGTATTAGCAATAAGATGCTTCATTTCAGCACAGATAGCATTATAACTGGAACTTATAGGCCTTATCAAAAAATGTATTTATATCTTGACAAGAACTTTATACAACGCCCCTACCAAAACTTACGTCTATTCCCAACTTCTAAACATAAGAACTTAGTAATTTGCGTATCAGGAGTGGGTGCTAGTAAAGATTTCTCTGCATTAATTACAGATTGCATTCCAGATTTGCAGTTACAATTCAATGGACAATGTTTCCCTTTGTATTGGTACGATAACAGCACATTGGATATAGCCGACTTATTCAATCAAAATTCAACAAATCCGATAGACCGCTATGTGCGTAAAGACGGAATAACCGATTGGATTCTTAGTACCGCACGAAAGCAATACGGGTATAAAGTAACAAAAGAGGATATTTTCTATTACGTATATGGTATTCTCCATTCGCCCGACTATCGTACCACCTTTGCCACAGACCTCAAAAAGTCATTGCCTCGTCTGCCCTTGGTAGAAAAAACTGATGACTTCTGGGCATTCAGCAAAGCCGGTCGCGAACTCGCCAAATGGCATCTGAATTATGAAGCCATCGAACCCTACAAAGGTTGCATCGTACAATTTGGTGCATACACCAACAAAGGCGAAGCTATCAATTACCGGGTAGAAAAGATGCGTTTCGCAAAGAAAGACAGCAAGACCGCAGACAAAAGCATCATTCATTATAACGTAGGCATCGCCATAGAAGGTATTCCTGCCGAAGCCTACGAATATGTAGTAAATGGAAAGTCTGCCATTGAGTGGATAATGGAACGCTATGCCGTAACAATCGATAGCAAAAGCGGCATTACCAACGACCCCAACGATTGGGCAAAAGAACATAATGACGACAAATACATCTTTAATCTTTTGCTGCGTGTCATTAATGTGTCGGTGAAGACGGTGGAGATAGTGAAAGGATTACCTAAATTAAAGTTTGAAGAGTAAAAAAATGAATGAACAAAATAACAATAAAATGACTCACCAAAGATATAGCACACTGTTTCTATATGTATTGAGTGCATTTTTAATTCTATTTATAGGCTATCTGTTTTATGCCCATAATACATCAGTTAAATCACAAAAACTAATTATTGAAAGTTATGCCAAGCACATAACAAAGGCAGATAGTTTGTATTTTAGCATAGCTAAATATAACAATGATATACTAATTGCTAACCAAAATATAAATAATGCCATCTTAGCAGATTCTTTAATAAAAGAGACTTTAAACAAAAGTCAAAAACTTTCAATCTGGCAAAGGAAAAATTTAGAGTTTACAATAAACAATTATTTCAATGAAATAGAAGCCCTGCATAAACAATATGAGGGAAAGTTATCAAAAGATTCGTTACGATTATGCACAGAGCGAGAATTGCTTGAAGGGCAAACTAAGGCAATTCTTGAATTGCACTTAGGTAAGATTGAGCATGAATATAGCAACATAACTATGTGGGGGGCAATTCTAACCATCTTGTTTTTAGTATTCAGTTTTTATTCTATTTTTAAAATGGACGAACTTATCAAGCAAGGGAAAGAAGATGTAAAAGGAATAAAAGACTCTAAAGAAGAAAGTGATAAAATTGTCAAGCTATTAGAGCAAGAAAAGCAGGAGGCTATTAGTAATATGAGATTGCATTTACCTCAATTATTAAGCAGTATGTCTGAAACCCAAAGGCAAATGAATGAACAATATAAAAGTGCTTTAGAATCTACAAGATTAAGCTTAGCAGCTAAAAGCAAAGAAATACTCGAAGATTTTGAAGAAGAATTAACTGGTATCACTAAAACATACAAAAATACTTCAGCAACAAGACAGCAAGAATTTGATAAAATCGTGACACAGGCAAATAGTATTCTTGCACAATTAAAGAATAATTTAAACCCAAAGTAAGGAGAGCAGCAAAATGGATAGCAATCAATTATATATTAATTCATCAAATGCAATTATACAAGCAAGAAATAACCAGGCGCAAATCTCTCAAAAAGAATTGGAACTGCAATTATTAGACATAAATAATCGATATAGTAATCCTTACTCATATTCATTTGATTGTATAAAAAGGCAGACTATAGAAATGGAAATCGTAAACTTAAAAAGTAATAGAGATATGCATATTAATTATGCCATTGACTATGCCTTAATGTTAGCCGAGCAAGATATAGCATATAATAATTCATACTCAATGGCAACAATCGCTATAGGAACTATCAATTCATTTATAAGTTCTTATAAAGTAGATTTTAAGCTATTAGTTTCGCTCCAAATGAAAATATCAGATTTATCGTCTAAATTACTGTTTTCAGAAAAAAAACATTTCAACCTGAAATCTGAAATAAATAGATTGAAATCATTATGTAACATCTACTAAATTAGTTCAGATATGAGTAAACTTATTATTAAAAATATTGGTGCAATAAAAAACGTAGAATTCGACATTAATAGAATCAATGTATTTATGGGGCCACAATCGTCTGGTAAAAGTACCATTACCAAGATTCTTTGTCATTGCCAATGGGTTGAGAAATCCTGTTTTCTAAATCAAAAAGAGTTGGAGAATTACCAAAAGCCAGGAATATTCTTGGATTCATTGGTAGAATACCACAAATTGGATGGTTATTTTAACAAAAATGCAAGTATCAAATACATAGGTGATTATTTTACACTTACTTATACACATAGTACAAAGAAAACGATCATAAAGGTACAGAATAAAGCTAAATATTCCTATCCTAAGATAAGTTACATTCCATCAGAAAGGAACTTTGTGGCAGGTGTTTCAAATTTCAGCAAGTACAACGAAGGAAACAACGTAATCTTATATTTTGGATATGACTGGTCAGATGCGAAATCAGATATATACAAGTTGGACATTTCAAAATTGCTCAACCGAGAAGTGGTTTATGAAAACATAAACGATAAAGACTATATTTTTGATAACGGTGCAAAAATAATGTTGGTAAATGCTTCCAGTGGTGTGCAATCTGTTTTACCGCTTTATCAAACAATTTTGTATATGCTCTCCAACTTATACCAAAAAGCAAGAACGCTCTCCCCGTCTAAGGAATCTGCTAAAAAAGAAATGATGAACTCTTTATTCCCATATTTCTATTGGGCGATAAACAATAACAAGGATATAAAAGATAAGCAGCAGATAAACACATTGCTTACTATATTCAAGAGTTTAAACAGAGAAGAAATAAAGATTACCAATAAATTGTCCGATTTATCTAAGGAAGAATTACAGCATAATATTTCTGAAGCTGCGATATGTTTTAATGAATTGTTTGAATACCATTATACCCAATTGTTCATAGAAGAACCTGAACAAAATCTTTTCCCGGATACGCAACAAGAATTTATTTATTGGTTATTGTCAAACCTGTCAAATGACGAAAGAGAACATGCGGCAGTCATCACGACACATAGCCCTTATATTTTATTCGCTTTGAACAATTGTATGATGGGAGGTTTGGTACAAAAAAACATTCCGAAAGAAGAAATGGTAACATTCCCATCCCATCTTTCTTGGATTACTCCCAAGTCAGTTTCTATATTTGAATTGCACAACGGTAACATCAGATGCATTCAAGATGAAGATGGCATTATTGAAGATAACTATTTGAACAAAGCATATAAAAAGAATTCAGAAGAATATCTTTCACTTTTGAATTACTACGAAAATGAAGACTAAGATACAAACAATATACCCCGATTCAGAATTTGGGCAAAATACTGCCTCCTATTTGTATGTCGCTGACTTCTCGGAACGTACAAACAGTGCAAGAAAAATAGAAATCCATAATACACTTCCTAAGACTCCGGAAGAAGATAAGGATATGGACTGTTTGATAATATATAATCCTAAAAAACTTTCTATTGATTACAACATATTTAATGATCATCAATTCAAGGATGATGAGAAAAAGGATATTCAGCATTGTGAGTGTTGCCTATTTCCTACAGTCAACCATGATTCATCATGGTTGGCTTTCGTCGAAATCAAAGATTGCAAGGTGAAGAATATATCTGATTACAAAAGCAAAGTAAAGGAACAAATCATCTCAACTGTGCAATTGTTTAAAGACTTGCAAATCATTGGGAATCAACAGATATATGGTATAATATCTTTCCCCCGAAAAAAGAAAGCAGACTTTAACCAAACAATATTTGAAGACTATACAGAATACAAACAGTTATATAAAGAACATCGAATACGCTTTTATCCTACTAATAAAGTGACTGTTAACGATGATTGTGTTTTGACTTTGAATCATTAAAAACAAAGTGCTATCAAACATAAATATTATGACCACCGAATCTCAAAACATAGAATTCAAAGAATCTTGGCGCGATGAATATCTGAAATGGATATGTGGCTTTGCCAATGCGCAAGGAGGCTCGCTCTATATCGGTATAAAAGACAATGGCGAAGTATGTGGTGTGCAGGATGCCAAGAAATTGATGGAAGACATACCTAATAAGGTACGTGATATGCTCGGTATCTTGGTAGACGTCAATCAGAAAGAAGAGGATGAAAAGAAATATCTTGAAATTGTAACAGAGGCATATCCTTATCCAATTAGTTTTCGTGGTAAATATTACCAGCGGAGCGGTGCTACCAATCAAGAATTGAAAGGTGCTGCACTTGACCGTTTTATGCTTCGCAAGCAAGGAAAGACATGGGATGGTGTACCTGTTCCTTATTTAAAGGCAGAAGATTTGGACAACGCTACGTTCGACTTGTTCCGCCAATATGCCAAACGAAGCGGACGTATGGAGGATGCAGATTTAAAGGATAACAATCATGGTTTGTTAGAAAAGCTTCGGCTTTATGAAGGCGACTATCTGAAACGAGCTGCCGCCTTGTTGTTCCATCCCGACCCAGAACGATACGTGACCGGAGCTTTCGCAAAGGTCGGCTTCTTCCGTGAAGGTATGGATTTGGTATATCAGGACGAGGTTCACGGCAATCTGTTCCAACAAATCAAAAAACTGATGGATTTGCTGTGTACTAAGTATATGAAAGCCATCATCACCTACGAGGGCATTCAACGCATAGAGACATTACCTATACCCAAGGAAGCTCTACGCGAAGCATTGCTGAATGCTTGTATCAATAAGGATTATGCGGAACCTTCTCCCATTCAAATCCGCGTATACGAGAATAAATTGGAAATAGTAAATGGAGGTGTATTGCCAGATGGTTGGACAGTAGAGACATTGCTGTCCTCACATCGGAGTTTCCCCTATAATCCCGATATTGCCAATACGTTCTTCCGTTCCGGAGAGATTGAAGCATGGGGACGAGGTATAGAACGTATCATGACGGCTTGCAAGAACGACGGTTTCTCTACACCGAAGTTCCGCTATGATACTTCAGGTGTATGGACGATATTCAAGTTTGAGTATCCAGAAAGGGTAACTACCCAAGAAACTACCCAAGAAACTACCCAAGAAACTACCCAAGAAAAAGTTTTAAGGAAAACAGTACTCCAAAAAGCCATCATAGAATATCTAAAAGCCCATCCATCTGCCACTCGCAAAGAACTGACAGAAGCTATACCGAACAGTACGGCTGACGGAATTAAATACAACTTAGGGAAACTGCAAAAGGCAGGAATACTAAAACGCATAGGAAGTACCAAATCCGGTTATTGGGAAGTGGTGACAGATCTAAAAAAATAAGCGGCAGATTTATGGAACTTTTAAAAAGTACCCCTTTTCTGCCTTCACCTCCTTCACCTTTGCCATTCTCTATCCCACCCCTTGGGATGTCCGTCCCAAGCTTTGGTTTTTCTATCCCAAAGCTTGGGATAGGAAAACCAAGGTTGGGGATAAAATTTCCCTCCAATTGTTCCGCTTTTTTGTATCTATACTTCGGACTTTTTCTATTGATATCCAACATCTTTTTTACATGTATCTGCCGGCACAAATTACGGCCAGTGCCGCGTAAATGCCCACTCCGCCAACCGGCTGAAAGCATAAACGCTTCCCGCATTCCCCATGCTTCAGCCGCAAGCTCCTACGTTTCACCGTAAACAACTAAAAGAAAACATATTAGACGGCAAGGTGAAACATGTGAAATAATGTAGGTTAAAAAACAACCCTCTTTTTTTGCACTACTTTCAGTTTGCATTATCTTTGCGCCTAATTATGAGACGAATTGCACTGACATATATATTTCTGTCCGTTATAGGGATATGGGGGGCGATGGCGCAGAACACCTTGAACCCGATGAACAATCGTGACCGTTTCGGTAATCAGGTTGACCCGAATACCCTGCCGGACAACCTGGAAGACAGTACCAACACGGAGATTCAAAGTCTTCCGCCCAAACTCTACATGTGGAAGCTTAGCGAAACACTGGGCAACCGTAGCATGATGCCGGCCGACACGGCAAGCCTTAACTTCCAGAGCACCAACCTGGTGGAAGGCATGTACGGACACTACAATTACTTGGGCAACCTGGGGTCTCCCCGGCTTTCGCGCATCTTCTTTGAGCGGAAGGACGATGAGCCTACCATCTTCATGACACCCCTTTCCAGCTTCTACCGGAGACCCGACCAGGTGCTGTTTACCAACAGCAACATCCCTTATACGAACCTGACCTACTACAAGGCCGGGAACAAGGTGAACGGTGAGGAACGTTTCAAATCCTACTTCTCCGTCAACGTCAACAAGCAGCTGGCATTCGGCTTCAACATCGACTATCTGTACGGACGCGGTTACTACCAGAACCAGTCCACCTCGCACTTCAATGCAGGAGTGTTCGGCAGCTATATCGGCGAGAAGTACCAGCTGCACGCCGTATACAACAACTTCTTCATGAAGATGAACGAGAACGGCGGAATTGCCGACGACCAATACATCACCCGCCCCGAAAACATGTCCGGCGGGAAGAAAGAGTATGAATCGACCACCATCCCGGTGAAACTGGAACAGACTTCCAACCGCAACAAGGATTTCTACCTCTACCTGACACAGCGTTACCGCCTCGGGTTCACCCGGAGAATACGCCCGGCTAACAACGAAGAGGCACAACCGGCGGCAACATCCGCATCCAAAGCCGCATCCAAGAGTGCGCCCATGCGCCCCTCTGCGGCAGAAGCACCGGAACCGGCAGGAATACCGGAGCCAAACGACAGCGTCGCCCCCAAAGCCCCCGGCATACTTGCCGCCAACGACAGCCTGCCGCCAGCCCCTGCCGCCGTCAACGACTCACTTTTCGAAGAGGAGTTCGTACCCGTCACCAGCTTTATCCACACACTGAAAGTAGAGCGGTCGCGGCACCAATTCCGTTCGGGAAGGGAACCTGAAGGATTCTTCCCCGACGAACCCAAGCTGTATAATGGGTTCAGCAACGACTCCACCACGGCATTCAGCGTGAAGAACGTGTTCGGCATAGCCTTGCTGGAAGGTTTCAACAAATACGCCAAAGCCGGACTTACGGCCTATATCTCGCACAAGTTCAGCCGGTACGACCTGATGAACACGGACACGCTTACCGACATGCGCCGCATCCGCTACACCGAGCAGGAAATCTTCCTGGGTGGCGAACTCGCCAAGCGCGAAGGCAAACTGCTGCACTACAACGTAAACGGTGAAGTGGGGTTGGTAGACAAA
>Ga0129308_1003044_pt1 | contig 12871 bp, 13 predicted proteins | sample L827metagenome_FD_94440 | JGI IMG/M metagenome (GOLD analysis project Ga0129308, IMG submission 94440) | Ring-tailed lemur group fecal microbial communities from Wisconsin, USA - L827 metagenome | ecosystem: Host-associated > Mammals > Digestive system > Large intestine > Fecal | place: USA...
ACATGATATGATGGGGCAGGTGGGTACGCCGATCATCGCCATCGAGTCGGGATATGTGGAGGTGTTGGGGTGGAATCAGTACGGCGGCTGGCGCATCGGCATCCGCAGTTTTGATAAGAAACGCTACTATTATTACGCCCATCTGCGGCAGAACTATCCCTATCAGGAGGATCTAAAAGAGGGAAGCGTGGTGACTGCCGGACAGGTGATCGGGTATATGGGCCACACCGGCTACAGCACCCGGGAAAATGTGAACAACATCAAGACAGTACATCTGCACTGGGGGCTGGAACTCGTTTTTGACGAGTCCCAGAAGGAGTCGGACAATGAAATCTGGATCGACTGCTATCAGCTGAGCCGGTTTTTGCGCAAACACAGAAGCAGCGTGGAAAAGGTACAGGGGACGAAGGAATGGCGGCGGGTGCTGCAGATTAAGGACCCGGCGGTGGAGGATTATCTGCGAAAGAACGGTCAAACGGTTTCGGGCAATTCATGGACCCAAAATTAAATTGAAAATGAATCAGAAAAGTATCATAAAATTTTCTTGCCCTGTATGATGGACTATGTTATAATATGAGCAGTGGGAAATGATAAAAAATTAACAAACCCATAAATGCATATCAGTTTTCTAATCAAATGGAGGAAAAGACATGGCTAAGAAAATCGTATTAGCAGGTGCCTGCCGTACAGCGATCGGCGTAATGGGCGGCACATTGAGCACAACACCGGCAGCAGATCTCGGTGCAATCGTTATCAGGGAAGCATTAAACAGAGCAGGCGTTCCTGCTGATAAGGTTGATCAGGTATATATGGGATGCGTTATCCAGGCGGGCCAGGGTCAGAACGTTGCACGTCAGGCTTCCATCAAGGCTGGTCTTCCGATCGAAACCCCTGCAGTTACCATCAACGTTGTTTGCGGTTCCGGATTAAACTGTGTGAACATGGCGGCTCAGATGATCGCAGCAGGCGATGCTGATATTGTTGTAGCGGGCGGTATGGAGAACATGTCCATGGCTCCTTACGCAGTGATGCAGGGTCGTTACGGCTACAGAATGAACGACGGCAAACTGGTTGACACCATGGTTCACGATGCATTATGGGATGCATTCAATGATTATCATATGGGTATCACAGCGGAGAACATCTGCGAGCAGTGGGGCATCACCCGCGAAGAGCTGGATGTATTTGCAGCGAATTCTCAGCAGAAGGCTGTTGCGGCACAGGAAGCAGGCGCTTTCGACAAGGAGATCGTTCCTGTTGAAGTGAAGAAGAAGAAAGAGACGATTCTGTTTGCAAAGGATGAGGGCCCCCGCCCCGGCACCACTGCTGAAGGAATTGCAAGACTTCGCCCCGCATTCAAGAAAGACGGCGTAGTTACCGCCGGTAACGCTTCCGGCATCAATGACGGTGCGGCTGCTATCGTTGTGATGAGCGAAGAGAAGGCGAAGGAGCTGGGCGTTAAGCCTATGGCAACATGGGTTGCAGGTGCGCTGGCAGGCGTTGATCCTTCCGTCATGGGCATCGGCCCTGTGGCGGCGACCAGAAAGGTTATGGCTAAGACCGGCATGAAGATCGAAGACTTCGATGTGATCGAAGCCAACGAAGCTTTCGCAGCACAGTCCATTGCAGTTCAGAGAGATTTGGGCTTTAAGGATGAGCAGCTCAATCCTAACGGCGGTGCAATCGCGCTGGGGCATCCGGTAGGCGCTTCCGGCTGCCGTATTCTGGTAACTCTGCTTCATGAGATGGAAGCAAAGGATCTCAAGAAGGGTCTGGCTACTCTGTGTATCGGCGGCGGCATGGGCTGCGCTACGATCGTAGAGAGAGATTAATGAAAAACTGAGGCGGCGGGTTTCTTCGCTGCGAGCATGAAAAGTTAGAGAATGCCTCATTTTACGGGACATTCTCTTAACTATGTGTATATGACAGCATATGACACGATACATAATTTCACATCACAGAAAGGCAATGGTGCAATAAAATGGAATACATTTTATATGAAGTAAAAGGCAGCTACGCGGTCATCACCATCAACCGCGAGAGAGCGCTGAACGCTTTAAATTCCCAGGTTCTGGAAGAACTGGACCAGACTCTGGACAACGTTGATCTGAACACCGTGAGATGTCTGATCTTAACGGGTGCAGGACAGAAATCCTTTGTTGCGGGCGCTGACATCGGCGAGATGAGCACACTGACAAAGGCAGAGGGCGAGGCCTTCGGCAAAAAGGGAAACGATGTTTTCCGCAAACTGGAAACCTTCCCGATCCCCGTGATCGCTGCGGTAAACGGCTTCGCACTGGGCGGCGGCTGCGAGATCTCCATGAGCTGCGATATCCGCATCTGCTCGGAGAATGCTGTATTCGGACAGCCTGAGGTTGGTCTGGGCATCACCCCCGGTTTCGGCGGCACGCAGAGACTTGCCCGTCTGGTTGGCGCCGGCATGGCAAAACAGATGATTTACACCGCACGCAACATCAAGGCTGACGAAGCTTACAGAATCGGTCTTGTAAACGCGGTATATCCGCAGGAAGAGCTGATGGCGGCAGCAGAGAAGATGGCAGCAGGCATCGCCAAGAACGCTCCCATCGCTGTGCGCAACTGTAAGAAAGCGATCAATGAGGGGCTGGACGTGGATATGGACCAGGCGATTGTGATCGAAGAGAAGCTGTTTGGTGACTGCTTTGAGACAGAAGACCAGAAGTACGGCATGGCTTTCTTCCTTGACAAGAACAAAGAAAAAGTAAAAGAGCCTTTCAAGAACTGCTAAAGTGGCACAAGCCGTCCGCTGCATGATGCGGCGGCGGTGTAATATAAAATCAAGTATATTAATACAAACAGGAGGACAACACAATGAAGGTTGGCGTTATCGGTGCCGGCACAATGGGTGCTGGAATTGCACAGGCGTTTGCAATGACAGACGGCTATGAAGTTTGCCTTTGCGATATCAAGATGGAGTTCGCAGAGGGCGGCAAAGCAAGAATCCAGAAGAATATCAATTTCCTGGTAGGCAAAGAGAAGATCAGCCAGGAAAAGGGCGAGGAGATCATGGGCAAGATCACATGCGGATTAAAGGACATCTGCACAGACTGCGATCTGGTGATCGAAGTTGCTCCTGAGAAGATGGAGATCAAGAAGTCCACATTCAAAGAGCTGATGGAAATCGTGAAGCCTGAGTGCATCTTTGCTTCCAACACCTCTTCTTTGTCCATCACAGAAATGGGCGCCGGTCTTGACAGACCTCTGATCGGCATGCACTTCTTCAATCCCGCTGACAGAATGAAGCTGGTTGAAGTGATCGCCGGGGAGAACACACCTGCTGAGCTGGTTCAGAAGATCAAAGACATCGCTGTGGAAATCGGCAAGACTCCCGTTGAAGTAAAAGAGGCTCCCGGTTTCGTTGTAAATAAGATCCTGATCCCCATGATCAACGAAGCAATCGGCATCTATGCTGACGGCATCGCTTCCGTAGAAGATATCGACACAGCCATGAAGCTGGGCGCTTCTCATCCCATGGGACCTCTGGCTCTGGGCGATCTGGTAGGTCTGGACATCGTTCTGGCTATCATGGAGGTTCTGCAGTCTGAGACAGGCGATCCGAAGTACCGTCCTCATCCCCTCCTTCGCAAGATGGTTCGTGCGGGCAAGCTGGGCAAGAAGACCGGTATCGGTTTCTACGACTACAGAAAATAAATTCATGCTGCGCATGAATTTATTTGATACTTTGCAATCCGCCGCAGGCGGATCGCGAAGGTTCCCGTCTTTGTACAGGAATAATTGTAACAGTTCAGCCTCCGGCTGAACCGTTACAGAATCCAGCCCATTTTAAGTTCGCCTCCGGCGAAGGGCTGGATTCTTCTCTGCCTTCATTCCTTTTTACGGACTTTGCAGCGAGTGCAAAGTCCTGGGCTGAACTGTTACGAAAAATTAACTATATTTTGGAGGAATATTGACATGGATTTTATGTTGGATAAGAAACATGAAATGGCAAGACAGCTTTTCAAAGAGTTTGCCGAAAAAGAAGTAAAACCTCTGGCTCAGGAAGTTGATGAGACCGAAGAGTTCCCCAGAGTAACCGTTGACAAGATGATCAAGGCAGGTTTCATGGGTATTCCGGTTCCGAAGCAGTACGGCGGCCAGGGCTGTGACATTTTAACCTACGCTATGTGTGTTGAAGAGCTTTCCAAGGTCTGCGGCACAACAGGCGTTATCGTTTCCGCACATACTTCCCTTTGCTGCGATCCGATCCTGACCTATGGTACGGAAGAGCAGAAACAGAAATACCTGGTTCCCCTTGCAAAGGGTGAGAAGCTGGGCGCATTCGGCCTGACAGAGCCCGGCGCCGGTACAGACGCACAGGGACAGCAGACCAAGGCAGTTCTGGATGGCGACGAGTGGGTATTAAACGGCTCCAAGTGCTTCATTACAAACGGTAAGGAAGCTGATGTTTACATCATTTTCGCAGTAACGGGCATGATCGAAAAACGCGGCAAGAAGATGAAAGAGATTTCCGCTTTCATTGTTGAAAAAGGAACACCCGGCTTCTCCTTCGGTACAAAGGAAAAGAAAATGGGTATCCGCGGTTCTTCCACATACGAACTGATCTTCCAGGATTGCAGAATCCCCAAGGAGAATCTGTTAGGACAGCAGGGCAAGGGCTTCAACATCGCTATGCATACACTGGACGGCGGCCGTATCGGTATCGCTTCCCAGGCGCTGGGTATTGCAGAGGGCGCTCTTGAGTCCACCATCGCATATGTAAAAGAGAGAAAGCAGTTCGGCAGAGCGATCGGCGCTTTCCAGAATACGCAGTTCCAGCTGGCTGACATGGCAACCAAGGTTGAGGCTGCGCAGCTGCTCGTTTACAAGGCTGCAATGGCAAAACAGACCCAGAAGGTTTACTCCGTAGAAGCTGCAAAGGCAAAACTGTACGCTGCAGAGGTTGCTATGGAAGTTACCACCAAGGCTGTTCAGCTTCACGGCGGTTATGGTTACACCAGAGAATACGATGTTGAGCGCATGATGCGTGACGCTAAGATCACAGAGATCTACGAAGGAACCAGCGAAGTTCAGAGAATGGTAATTTCCGCGGCTCTGCTGAAGTAATCGACGCAGCCGGCATCATAATGAGAGCGGCGGCTTATCCGTCTTTCTCTTTTGCGATATCAAGTATACAATAAAAATAAGGAGTGAATCATACAATGAAAATTGTTGTTTGTGTAAAACAGGTTCCCGATACCAAGGGCGGCGTTAAGTTCAATCCCGATGGTACTCTGGACAGAAGTGCAATGCTCGCGATCATGAACCCTGATGACAAAGCAGGTCTGGAAGCGGCTTTAAGATTAAAGGATCAGTACGGCGCAGAAGTTACCGTTATTACAATGGGTCTTCCCAAGGCAGAAGAGGTTCTTCGTGAAGCGATCGCCATGGGCGCAGACAAGGGCATTCTGGTAACAGACAGAGTGCTGGGCGGCGCTGATACCTGGGCAACCAGCCAGACTCTGGCAGGCGCGATCCGCAATCTGGAGTACGATCTGATCATCACCGGCCGTCAGGCTATTGACGGTGATACCGCACAGGTTGGTCCTCAGATATCCGAGCACTTAAACCTTCCTGTAATCAGCTATGCACAGAACATCAAGATCGAGGGCGACTCCGTTATCGTTGAGCGTCAGTTCGATGACAGATACCATGTTCTGAAAGCTCAGATGCCTTGCCTGATCACAGCGCTGGCAGAGTTAAATGAGCCCCGTTACATGACACCCGGCGGCATCTTTGATGCATATGATGCAGAGATCACTGTATGGGGAAGAGCGAACCTGGTGGATGTTGAAGATTCTAACCTGGGATTAAAGGGATCTCCGACACAGATCGCGAAAGCATCCGACAAAGTTCGTAAGGGCGCAGGTGAAAAGGTTGTTCTTGATCCTACAGAGTCCGTTGACTATATTATGGACAAGTTACTGACAAAGCATGTGATCTGAGCAGGAGGAAGGCAGTCAAGCGCCCGCGCGGCGGGCATTTGATTTCATCCGACTGCTTAACGACGAACCGTGAGGTTCGGAGTTTACCGCCTCAGGCGGCGTAACTTAAAATTTTGAAAGGACATGGTTAAAGATGAACTTAGAAGAATATAAAGGCGTATTTGTCTTTGCACAGCAGGTTGATAACAAGCTGAGCGGCATCGCTCTGGAACTGGTGGGCAAAGGAAAAGATCTGGCAAAAGATTTAGGTACAGAAGTAACTGCAGTTCTGGTCGGCAGCGAGGTAAAAGACCTCTGCACAGAGCTGGCTGAGTACGGCGCAGACAGAATCATCGTTGTGGATGATCCTGAACTGAAAGAATACAGAACAGAGCCTTATGCACATGCTCTGGCTGAAGTGATCAAGAAATATAAACCCGAAATTATGCTGGTAGGTGCTACCGCAATCGGCCGTGACCTTGGCCCCCGCGTTTCCGCGAGAATCCACACAGGTCTGACCGCAGACTGCACTCAGCTGGAAATCGGTGATTTTCCGATCAACCCGATTCCCGGCAGAGAACAGAAACACAATCAGCTGCTGATGACCCGTCCGGCATTCGGCGGCAACACGATCGCTACCATCGCCTGCCCTGAATTCCGTCCTCAGATGGCAACCGTCCGTCCCGGCGTTATGCAGAAGGCTCCCCGCGTAGAAGGCGCGCAGGCAGTGATCGAAGAGTTCAATCCCGGATTCACACCTGACAACAAGTATGTGGAGATCATGGAGATCGTAAAGGCAGTTTCTGATGTGGAAGATATCATGGACGCAAAGATCCTGGTATCCGGCGGCCGCGGCGTAGGCAGTGCAGAGAACTTCAAGCTTCTTGAGGATCTGGCAGATGCGATCGGCGGCACTGTAAGCTGCTCCCGTGCGGTTGTAGATTCCGGCTGGAAGCCGAAGGATCTGCAGGTAGGCCAGACTGGTAAGACTGTTCGCCCTCATGTGTACTTCGCAATCGGTATTTCCGGTGCGATCCAGCATCTGGCTGGTATGGAAGAGTCTGACATCATCATCGCGATCAACAAAGACGAGACAGCTCCCATCTTTGATGTGGCTGACTACGGCGTTGTAGGCGATCTGAACAAGATTGTTCCCGCTTTGACAGAAAAGATCAGAGAAGCAAAAGCTGCAAAATAAAGGAAGCGGCAGCGTTAAAAAGAAAACAGGTGCTGCGGAAAAAAAGTTTTTCCGCAGCACCTGTTTTTGCGGGTTTTAATAGCTGTAATCGTCCGGCTTAAAGCGGTTATTCCCGCCCGGAATGTGTTCCGCAATTTCACCCAACGCCGCATTTTAAAATATTGCAGGGGATATCGAATGTATTATATCTTTCCAAAATAGTGATTGCAATTTCTGCCAGGATGATGTAATATAAAAACAGGAATAATTACTGTTTTTGAGTTCAGAAATGGTGATGTACATGAATAACTCAAGTTTAAAGGAGGATTACAGGATGAATGCAAATGCTTTTAGAAGTCTGTCCTATGGAGTGTATGTGATTTCAGCGTGGGATAACGGAAGGCCGACAGGCTGTACGGCCAATTCCGCGATGCAGATCACTTCTGATCCTGCGACGATTGCAGTCAGCATTAATCACAACAACTATACGAATAAGTGCATTGCGGAGAGCGGACATTTTGCGATTTCCGTTTTGTCGGAACAATCCGATCCCTCCATCATCGGCACCTTTGGATTTCAGTCCGGCGCGAATGTGAACAAATTTGACAGCGTTGCCTATGAGATCAAGGGGAACATGCCTGTTATAAAGGATGCCTGTGCATTTATTGCGTGCGAGGTCATCGATAAAATGGAGACGGCTACTCATACTGTTTTCCTTGGAAAGGTGCTGGACGCGGATCAGCTGAGCGCACAGGATGCCATGACCTATGCGTATTATCATAAAGTGGTAAAGGGGAAGAGCCCGAAGAATGCGCCTACCTATATCCCGGAGGAAGATGTTTCAGAGAAAGATGTCTGGGTGTGCGGAGTATGCGGATATGTGTACGAAGGGGAGAAGCCCTTTGAAGAGCTGCCGGACGATTTTGCATGTCCGGTATGTAAACAGCCGAAATCGGTATTTGTGAAAAAATGAGCGCTGTCCGTTGGCGGCGGAATATGGCAGGACAGGAAGGGAAGACACCCTTCCTGTCTTTGCGTTGCAGGAATTTGGATGCAGACAGATTCTTTCTTGTCTGTACAGGATCAATCTGCTATACTGGTGACGGAAAGGAACGGCAATCACGATGGCAAAAAATAAGGAAGTAAAAACAAATGCGATGCGTATTCTGGATCGAATGAAAATCACTTATACACATCATACTTACGAATGTGAGGAGTTCATCGACGGGATGCAGATTGTGGAGAAGCTTAACATGGATCCGGCCAGAGTATATAAGACACTGGTGACGGAGAGCCTGTCCAGGGAATATTTCGTTTTTGTGATTCCGGTGGCAGAGGAACTGGATCTGAAGAAAGCGGCCCGGGAGGTGGGGCAGAAGTCTCTGGCGATGATTCATGTGAAGGACATCAATCAGATAACAGGATATATCCGGGGCGGCTGTACGGCCGTTGGCATGAAAAAGCAGTATGTGACGGTGATTGATGAGACAGCGCAAAAGCTGCCGGTCATGGTGGTGAGCGGCGGCAGGATCGGCTCTCAGATTGAACTGGCGCCTGCAGATCTGGCAAGGGCGGCGCAGGCCAGGTTTGCTCCGGTCATTGTGCGCTGAACTGGAGGCAGAAAATGGACAAACAGGAAAAGAAAGAAAAAAAGCTGCTGAAAAAGAAAGAGAAGGCGAGGGCGAAACGTTACAAAAAGATCAATAACGGGCTGGATTTGTGCCTGATCGCATCCTGCTTTCTTGCGTTTCTTGCAGCGGCGGTTGTTGATATTATAAAGGAAAAGCGGATGGAGAGCCAGGATGAGTGAGAAAAAAAGTATCATGGATTATGAAACCGTGGAACTGGATGAACAGGATAAAGCGGTGGTCATTATTGACCAGACAAAGCTGCCCGGTCGGACGGAAATTATCCGTTTAAAGAGCGCGCAGGAGATATGGGATGCAATTTATCTTCTGAAGGTGCGCGGCGCTCCGGCCATCGGTGTGGCGGCGGCTTTTGGCATCTATGTGCTGGCGGACGGAATTGAGACGGATGAATATGATGAATTTGTATCAGAGTTTGAGAAGTATAAGGAATATCTGGATTCCGCCCGGCCTACGGCGGTCAATCTCTCCTGGGCGCTTAGACGAATGGAGAAAATTGTGCTGTCAAATCCGGAAAAGAGCATTGCAGAGATAAAGGAGCTTTTGCGACAGGAATCCATCGCTGTCAAGGAAGAGGATATATGGGTCTGCAGGACCATAGGGGAATATGGTTTGACACTGGTAAAACCGGGAGACGGAATCCTGACGCACTGCAACGCAGGACAGCTGGCCACCAGCAAATATGGCACAGCTACGGCACCCATCTATCTGGGACAGGAGAGAGGGTATCATTTCAGGGTATTTGCGGATGAGACCAGACCGCTTCTGCAGGGCGCACGGCTGACTGCATATGAGCTGCATTCCGCAGGCGTGGATGTGACGCTGATCTGCGACAATATGTCTGCCACCGTGATGAAAAACGGCTGGGTGAACGCGGTATTTGTGGGATGCGACCGGGTTGCAGCAAACGGGGATACGGCCAATAAGATCGGCACATCCGTGGTGGCGACCGTGGCCAGGCGCTACAATGTACCTGTGTATATTTGTGCCCCCACTTCTACCATTGATATGAATACAGCCACGGGAGCGGAGATTCATATCGAGCAGCGTCCGGCGGAAGAAGTGACGGAAATGTGGTACAAAGAGCGCATGGCACCGGAGGGCATAAAAGTGTTCAATCCGGCCTTTGATGTGACGGATCACGATCTGATTGCGGGAATCGTGACGGAATATGGCATCGCGAGGGCACCTTATACGGAATCGCTTAAGGAAATCTTCAAAAAAAAGGAGCAGGCGCAGCAGTAAGAACGGCTTAAATTTTCAGAACTTCTTCCACGCATTCCACCGCATTCATGATGCAGTCAGGACAGGTGCACAGCACCTTGCCGGTATCTGCGCCTTTTAATTCGCGGCAGATCGTGGAACCGCATTTCTGGCGAAAGCGGTCAAGCAGCTCCCTGGACAGCTTGTAGGTGTCGGCTTTGGTACCGGGAGCGTCGATATTGCCGTCACTGTTTAAAAATCCGGCTGCCATGATCGCGCCGGAGAGCGCGCCGCAGGTACCGTCCATGCAGCCCATCCCCAGGCCGAAGCCCTCTCCCGCTTTAAAAAGCGTGGGGACATCCACGGAAAGCTCCTGCGCAAAGGCGCAGGCCACAGCCTGACAGCAGTTGAATTTACGGTCATGTAAAGCGATAGCAAGTTCTTTTTTGGTCATGGTATATTCTCCTTTGAAAAACGGCAGATTGCTGCCGGTTGTCTGCCTTTAAGCATAACATATTTTACCGGATCTGAGAATACAGGAAATTTGCTGTGGCTCCCCTTGACCCGTAAATGGCAAAGTGTTATTATTTTAACGGACAGTGGAATCGGAAATTGTATCCGAAAAAATTTCAAATGAGGTGTGAAGACAAATGATTACGAATTTTGACGAACTTATTTCCAGAGTGAAAGAGTGCAGCAAGAAGACCCTTGCAGTGGCAGTGGCACAGGATGATGCGGTTCTGGAAGCGGTGCAGGCTGCGAAGGAACAGGGAATTGCAGATGCGATTCTGGTTGGTGACGAAGCAAAGATCAGAGAGATCGCAGCGACATTGAATATGGATCTTTCCGATTATCAGATCATTAATGAGCCCGATAACTGGCAGGCGGCGCTGACAGCGGTGAAGCTGGCGCACGATGGCGTTGCGGATATGTATATGAAGGGACTTTTGGATACCAAGTCCTTCTTAAAGAGCATTCTGGACAAGGAAGTGGGACTTCGCACCGGCAGACCGCTTTCCCATGTTGCAGTTTTTGAAGTGGAGGGCATCAAACAGCTTCTCTTCTTAACTGATGTCGCTTTTATGACCTATCCGACTCTTGAGGATAAGGTACATATCATTGAGAATACCGTTGAGGTTGCACATGCCTGCGGCCTGGAGTGCCCGAAGGTTGCTCCTCTGGCGGCAGTTGAGGTTGTCAATCCCAAGATGCCCGCGACCGTAGATGCGGTAGAGCTTACCAAGATGAACGAGGAGGGCAGGATTACAGGCTGTATCGTGGACGGACCTCTTTCCATGGATATTGCAATCGATCCCGAAGCTGCTGCTCATAAGGGCGCATCCAACAGAAAGGTTGCCGGAGATGCGGACATTCTGCTGTTTCCCGACATTCATGCGGGCAATCTGGTATATAAGACCCTGGTTCACACCGCTAAGGTGGAAAACGGCTGTATCCTGACCGGCACGAAGGTTCCTGCAATTCTGACGAGCCGTTCCGACAGCTTCCAGACGAAGGTAAATTCCATCGCGCTGGCAGCAGTTGTGGCAGAAGGTCTGAAAAAATAAAAATCGAGGCGGTTTCTGCAGATTTATGAAACAGGGAACGCTGTAATAAAAGGAGAGAAATCATGGCAATCAAGAGCTTAATCATTAATCCCGGTTCCACATCCACCAAAATCGGTGTGTTTGAGGACGAGACACTTTTATTTGATGAGACGCTGCGCCATCCCACGGAGGAGATCGCAAAATACGCATCCATTATTGATCAGAAGGATTTCCGCAAGGACATCATCTTAAATTTTCTGAAGGAGAAAGGTGTTGACATCAAATCCTTCGACGTGATCGTGGGCCGCGGCGGCCTGTTAAAGCCCATTCCGGGCGGCACCTATGCGGTGAGCGATGCCCTGCTGGCGGACTTAAAGGTTGGCGTTCAGGGACAGCATGCGTCCAATCTGGGCGGCATTCTGGCCAGGGAGATCGGCGATGAGATCGGCGTACCTTCCTATATTGTAGATCCTGTTGTTGTGGATGAGCTGACCCCGGTTGCACGCATTTCCGGCATGCCGGAGCTCCCCAGAAGAAGTATTTTCCATGCACTCAACCAAAAGGCTGTGGCAAGAAGATATGCGAAGGAGCAGGGCGTAAAGTATGAGGACCTGAATCTGATCGTCATCCATATGGGCGGCGGCGTTTCTGTAGGCGCGCATCAGAAGGGCAAGGTGGTGGATGTTAACAACATTCTTGACGGCGAGGGCGCTTTCTCTCCCGAAAGAGCGGGAACCGTTCCGGTCGGTGACCTGATCAGGCTGTGCTTCTCCGGTAAATATACCGAGAAGGAGATCTATAAAAAGATCTGCGGCAACGGCGGTTACAATGCGTATCTGGGAACCAACGATGCCCGCGATGTGGAAAAACTGGCAAAGGAAGGCGACGAAAAGGCACAGGTTGTGCTGGATGCCTTCTACTATCAGCTGGCAAAGGATGCAGGCGCGATGGCAGCCGTATTGTGCGGCAAGGTGGACCAGATCATTCTAACCGGCGGCATCGCATACTCTGCGCTCACCAGGCAGAAGCTGGAAGAGAGACTGGGCTGGATCGCTCCTTTCACTGTTTATCCCGGTGAGGATGAGCTGCTGGCGCTGGCACAGGGTGCCCTGCGCGTCATGAAGGGTGAAGAGGCTGCAAAAGAATACTGAGTAAAAAAAGGGGGCTTATTTTACAGCCCCGATTCCGGCGGGAGCAGACCTGGGCGCTTTGACAGAGTCCGAAGGCTACTATGGATTCCGGTATCTTGATGCGGTCTTTGAGGGGCAGAAAGTGGAGTAAAAAGCAGGAAGTACGATTTTTCTATTGAATAGTTCAGGCATTTACTCTATAATACACTTA
>Ga0129308_1003045_pt1 | contig 12871 bp, 11 predicted proteins | sample L827metagenome_FD_94440 | JGI IMG/M metagenome (GOLD analysis project Ga0129308, IMG submission 94440) | Ring-tailed lemur group fecal microbial communities from Wisconsin, USA - L827 metagenome | ecosystem: Host-associated > Mammals > Digestive system > Large intestine > Fecal | place: USA...
ACTACGTGGGCTACTTCGTGGGCAGCTTCTACTACGGCACCGAGGACTGGGACTGGAAGACCTTCGAGGCTCAGGCCCCCAGCGAGTACCAGACCATCGAGGAGTACGCCGAGAAGTCCTACAACTCCCACCTCTTCACCGACGAGGAGACGGGCCTGCCCACAGGCTTCCACACCACCTCGAAGCGCTGCGAGCCCTACTTCGACGGCAACATCCTGCTCGGCCTCACGGGTTCCATCGACGGCAAGGGCACCATGGAGCCGGCAACCGATGTGTTCCCGCTCTCCAACAACTACAACCCGCTGCCCTACTACCTGGAGCCTTACGAGTCTCCCGTCGAGGGTGACCCGGGCTACGATCCGGCCTACCCCTTCACGCTCACCCAGGGCCGTATCCCGTTCTTCCACCACGGAACGGTGCGCAACGCCCCTTGGAACCGCGAGCTGTGCCCGGTGCCCGAGACGTGGATCAACCCCGAGACGGCCGCCGAGATCGGCATCGAGGACGGCGACTGGCTGTGGCTCGAGAGCAAGCGCGGCCGTACGCAGGGTCTCGCCCGCGTCACCAAGTCCGTTGCCCCCAAGGTCATCTACCAGGAGCGTTACTGGTTCCCCGAGCTCCTCGACTCCGATGACCCCAACCGCGCCTGGCAGGCCATGAACATCAACCTGCTGACGCAGAACAACGACGAGTGCCCGTTCAACGACGTCTACGGCACCTACGTGCTGCGTGGCGTTCAGATCAACATCACCAAGGCCGACTCTGCGCCCGAGGGCGTGTGGACCGACCCGACAGACTTCACTCCGTGGCTGCCTGAGCCCTCGGAGAACACCGGAGGAGGTAATGCCGTCTATGGCGCGTAACTGCCTGGTTGTTAACCTGGATCGCTGCATTGGCTGCTACAGCTGCGAGCTGGCGTGCAAGATGGAGAACGGCGTGGCCCTGGGCCATCACTGGAACAAGCTGTACCAGGTGGAGCCCTACGGCCAGTTCCCCGATGTCAAGACGTGGTGGCTCTCCAAGCAGTGCCAGCAGTGCACCGATGCCCCCTGCATCAACGTGTGCCCCACGGGTGCTTCCTACCGCGATGAGGAAGACGGCGTGGTTCTCGTGAACGAGGAAGCCTGCATCGGCTGCCAGCTCTGCATGGATGCCTGCCCCTACGGCGTCCGTGACTACAACGACGAGCTGGGTGTCGTGCAGAAGTGCAACCTCTGCAAGGACCTGCGCGCCGAGGGCGAGAAGCCCGCGTGCGTCAAGAACTGCCCCGGCAAGGCTCGCTTCTTCGGCGACCTTGACGACCCCGAGTCCGATGCGAGCAAGGCCCTGGCGGAGGCTGACCCCGAGTCCATCCACCAGCTGCCCGACAACGGCAACGGCCCGCTCACGTGCTACATCCTCTCGCCTAAGTTTGGCGAGTGGCGCTACGAGGACCTCGTGGTGACGGTCAACAAGGAAGACAAGTACGTCACGACCGAGGGTTCGCTCGACTTCTAAGGTTCTACGTTAGGGTTATCCAGGCGTGTCAGCTGGGGATTTCTCGGGCTGGCACGCCTGGAGCGAGTTGGAGTGGCGCGGATTGGGTGTCCGCCCGCCCTCATGCGTCACCAGTGCAGGAAAAAGTCGAGATACTGCCGCAAAAAGGGGGTTCGTGTATCAGGTTTTCAGGCTATTTGGAAGGCCGTAGCCTTGAGATGAAATCTGCTGAAAAGAAGGCAGCTTATCTAGCTGGGCTTTCTTATTGCGTAACTTTTGTCTGAAAACCATGCGTGTCTGAGAAGGCAAACTGCCCGTCCAGTTTGATACACGAACCCCCAAAACGCGGCAGTATCTCGAAATCTACGTGCTTGCGCAAAGAATTTTGCTTCGATTGGCCGGCAATGTCCCAGCACCGCACGCAGTGAAGCTCTTTGCGCAAGTTAATTGAGCAGATTAAGGGATAGGGAGACCGCACCATGATCACCAAGCAAGAGTTCACCGGGTACCTTGCCGCGAGTGAGCAGACGTACACGTTCCTCTCGCAGATGCTGTTCCGCGAGCTTAACGAGGAGGCCATCGCGGCGCTCAAGGGCCAGGAGTGGCCCAGCGAGACGGGCAATGAAACGCTCGATCGCGGGTATGCCCAGGTGAGGCGCTTCTTCAACTTCGCCTCTACCGACATTCGCACGCAGCTTGCTGTGGAGTATGCCCGCGTGTTCTTGGCTGCCGGCGTGTTTGGCAGCGACAAGATGACCGCCGTGCCCTATGAGTCGGTCTTTACGAGCGAGGGCCATCTCATGATGCAGGCCTCGCGCGACGATGTGGTGCGTCGCTTTGCCGCCGACGGCTTCAAGGTGAACCCCGACCTGCACGAGCCTGAGGACCACCTGGCCTTCGAGCTCGAGTACGTCGCTCACATGAGCCGCAAGGCTGCGGAGCTTGTTGAGACTGGCGATGCCGAGGCACTGGCCGCCAACGTGGCCCGCCAGGTGGAGTTCATCGACGCGCACCTGCTCAACTGGGTGGGCAACCTGTATGAGACGGCGCGCGAGTATGCCAAGACGACGTTCTACACGGGCATGCTCCTGGTTGTTCTGGGTGCCGCCGAGCAGAGCCGCGACTTGCTTGCCGAGGTTGCCGAGCAGCTGAAGGCGGGTACGGGCCTGCCCGAGGAGGCTGACGGCGCTGAGGCCGGTGCCTGCGGTGTCCATGACGTTCCGCATGAAAAGGCGGTGGCCTAGCATGGGTTCCGTCGATTTCATCGCTCTGACTATCTCGCTTGTCATCGCACTGCTGCTGGCGTTTCCTCTCGCAAAGCCCCTTAAGGCGCATCCGACGCCGTTCTACCTGGCTGCTCTTGTCATCGTGGGCGTGTATGTCATCGCGGTTGGGACGGGCGTCGACCTCAACAATTGCCGCGAACTAACGTTTGTGCTGCAGAAGGGCTATCTGTCGTCTTTCCTGCTGGCCATCGTCATGTTCACGGGCTGCCTGGACAACACGAGCGCGCTCAAGCGCAAGTGGCGCCCTGTGCGCGGCGAGCTCTCAATCTTGTCGCTCATCTTTATCCTGGGGCACCTGTTCGTGTTCCTGCCCAGCTATCTGACGCGCCTGTTTGCCGGCTCGCACCTCAAGGCCAACGTGGTGGTCTCGATTTCCGTGGCGCTTGTGCTCGGTGTCATCTTCATCGTGCTTGGCGTGACGTCGTTCAAGAGCGTGCGCACCCACATGAACCCGAAGGTCTGGAAGAACATCCAGCGCTTCGCCTACCTCATGGTCGCCCTCTACATCGTGCACGTTGGGTTCTTCCTGGGCGGTTCTGCCTTCGGCGGCTCGGGCAAGGGCGTCGCAAGCTTCGTGGTGTACGCGGTAGTTGTGATTGCCTACGCCGTGCTGCGCATCTGGAAGGCCATTCGCGACAAGCGTGCCCACGCGCAGCAGTCTGAGACGCCTGCGGTTGCGGGGGCTGTGAGCGAGTAGGAGTAGGACCAGCGGTTCGGACCGCCCTGTTCGCATGCTATGTTGGTTGGATATGACCGTGCGAAGCGGGCATGGAAGTTCTGCTCAAGTGGGCTGGTGGATTGGCAAAGTTAGGAGTCCACGCCTGTGCAGGAACAAGGCGCAACACGGCGCTGATATCTACGCTCGCTTCCCAAGCAAGAGGTAGAACGTTATACATACATGATGAAGGCGGCGCCTCCCGAGCCCATGTGCTCGCGGGGCGCCGCTGCTATTGGTTTGCCGTATGGTCAGTGCTGTGTTCCTCTGGACTGCATCTGGGCGATCAGCATCGACAAACCCAACAACCCTGCGATGACTAGAGCTGGAGAAAACCCATTCGAGTCTTGGTTATCTGGCCTCGATGCCCCTGAAGGGGCCGTTTTGACAGATCGTATTTCATGAACCTTGTCGAAGAAGGTCTCTGTGGGTCGCAATGACAATGCAATGTGTTTGTTGTCAACCTCGGGTGGCCCGAATGCGATGAGGTCCTCACAGAGTACTTGGTGCCGCATGATTTCTGCTGCCAGGGTGGTCGGTTCGTCTATATGCCAGTATTTTGGTATCCGATATTCATAACGTCTGGCTTTCAACTGCGCATACTGTTCTGAAGAGATTGCCAGGCCGAGTTCTTGGTGCAACTGAACAAGTGCATCCCAGGTAAGCCATGAGGCCATATCTGAGACCGTCGGTCGATCCTGAGCTACCACCCATCCATCGCACGAACCGCCAGCGCCTCTATAAAGGGGGCATTCGTCTGTTCGTTGGCACAGGCCCATAGGTAGGTTGCCGTGTGTTATTTGATGGCTGTAATCAGAGACGCATCCCACCCAGTGTGAGAACAGTCCGTCTTGGCAGGTTCCCGGCATGCATGCCCGCCCTGCCACTGCAAAGCTGCGATGAAGTACGTCGTCTGGGACATCCCATCCGCACGTTACCGTTCGGGCGATGGAAACCCAGAGGTCTTCGGTGTCAGTGAGAAGCATGTACCGCTTTCCGTTTTGTACGATGTCGGCCGTAAAGCCCATGTCATGCCTCCCACTCGATTCCTGCATGTATCGAACCGTCTGCTACATCATCGAGAGGCATCCGGCACGGACCTACGCCTCTTGACGGATGTTGACGGCCGGATTCAGTATAGTCACCGAACGGACGGATATTTGGGTTTGTGGTTACGAGCGCTCGAACGGTGTGGCGTTGTATACGGTAAGCTGCACTTCAAGACTGCGTTAGTTGCCCGCTTCACCAGACAAAAGACTTCTGGCATGCCATCAATCAATGTGAAGACGGCATGCCAGGAGCTTCGATTGCAGTGCCCGAGAGGGAATCCTTGGCGTTAGCGACGCGGAGAAGGCATGGACGCTTTCAAGAAGGCCGTTTTCGAGGGCTGCTCTTTCATCCGCACTCTGAAAACCCTTTCCCTCAATCCTGCCCAGCTACCTGCCTTCTGACTGTCGGTCTCGTTTACTCTGTTGTCCCTTGCGGCGCGTGCTCCTCGCGAGGGTCGCGGCCGAGCTTCTTGAACTTTTCCATGTCGCTTGCCGACATACCCACGTCGGGCTCGAGGCGCTGCTTAGCGCGGGGGTCGTCGGGGTTATCCCACAACTGGGTGGCTACGGGATACCACTCGAGCGCGGACTTCTCGCACTTGGCGCACAGCTCGTGGGCGCCCTCCTCGTGCACGAGGTCGGTGGAGTAGGCGCCGGTTTTGCGCACCATCTCTTCCAGGCGGTAGGGGTTGTCGAGGATGGGGCAGGGGCGCAGGTAGTTGCCGTCGAAAGGCTGCTCGTCGTGGTAGGCCATGAAGAGCGGCGAGCGCAGTGCGTCGAGCAGGCTCACGTCGTGGATGTTGACGTTGGCGTAATGGGCGAACACGCAGGGCTCCACGTCGCCGCGCGCGTTGATGTGCAGGTAGCGCCTGCCGCCGGCGATGCAGCCGCCCACAAACTCGCCGTCGTTCCAGAAGTCGAGCGTGAACAGGGGCTTCGTCTGCCTCATGGCGCGTACGTGCCGGTACAGCTGGGCGCGCTGCTCGGCCGAGGCCATGAGGTCGGTGGGGGCGTCGGTGCCCACGGGCATGTAGGTGAAGATCCAGCAGAAGAGCGCGCCTTGCTCTATCATCCAGTCGAAGTACTCCTCAGTGCACACAGAGCTGGCGTTTTGGCTGGTAAAGCAGGTTGAGACGCCAAACGGCAGGCCATGCTCGCGCAAGAGGTCCATGCCGTGCTGAATGCGCTTGTAGGTCCCTTTGCCGCGACGGGCGTCGGTTGTCTCCTCGAAGCCCTCGGCGCTGATGGCCGGGATGAAGTTCTTGACCTCGATCATGTCCTGGCAGAACTTCTCGTCGATGAGCGTGGCGTTGGTGAAGCACAGAAACGCGCAGTCGGGGTGCTTGCGGCACAGCACGATGACGTCGTCCTTGCGCACGAGCGGCTCGCCGCCTGTGTAGATATAGACGTGCACACCGAGCTCTTTGCCCTGGCAGATGATGGAATCAATGTCTTCGAAGGTGAGGTTGAGCTTGTGGCCGTAATCCGCGGCCCAGCAACCCAGGCAATGCAGGTTGCAGGCGCTCGTGGGATCGAGCAGGATGGCCCAGGGGATGTTGCAGCCATACTTGGCGCGCATCTTCTCCTGCTTGCCCCAGGCCAGCATGTTTGCGTCCACCACGAAGGTCTTGAGCAGGCCGCCGATCATATCGGGGTTGAGGTGGGCGATCTTGAGAAGCAGCTGGTACCAGTTGGTTTTGTTCTCGATGGCATGGGCAAAAGCTTGGCGTTGAGCGGGGAAGATGCCAGCCGGGGCATACTTGTTCACGGCCTCCATGGCCTTGGGCATGTTCTTCTCGGGGTCGGCCAAAAGATAGTCAATCGCGGCATTGAGCGCGGCGCGTTTGACGGAGTCAGCGGGATTCATAGTGCTCTCCTTAATAACCAGGTGTAGAATAACCCACGAATGAAGACTATTCCTTGCATGTTGAGCGGGCAATTGCCAGAATCTCTGGCATTGAGCGGTATTCAACAGGGAATATTGACCTGGGAATTTTTGGCGGGGGAGAGGCTGCGGCTGATGAGTCAGGAATGCAAGACTGCAGGCAAGACAGATAGGCGCGTCATCAAGACGAGGGCTGCCATTAAGGCCGCGCTCGACAAGCTTGTCAAAGAACAAGGCATGGACAAGCTGACCGTGAGCGCGTTGGCGCGCGAGGCAAACATCGACCGCAAGACGTTCTACCTGCATTATGACTCGATCGACGCCCTCATCGACAGCACGGCGTCGGATATGGTGGAGGACATCATCTCGACCATCGACCCTGATCGGCTGAGCGCAAATCCCCGCGAACAGGTGCGGCTGACGCTTGCGCACGTCAACGAGAAGATTTGCGCGGATGTGGAGCTGTACGCCTACATGGCAAACAACCTCTCGATGGACTTTGTGCTGGGCCATATCGAGAAGGCGCTTAAGCATTACGCGAAGACCGTTGGAGTGGAGCGCTTGCCGCGCGAGTTGCTGGCAGACAGCGACCCCGACTACTATCGTCCCCGGTTCTACCTGGCAGGAGCTGTGTCTGTCTACAGCGAGTGGCTGTGCTCCGACCGTACCAGGCCCATCGAGGACGTGGCTGAAGTTGTCGCCGACGCCCTCGTCAACGCCCGCTGGTCCGCCGTGCAAGGAAAAGGGGAGTAGGCGGAAGGGCGGCGAGTTCCTGCTTGGATAAACTGCTGTGGGATGTCTAGCAATAAAACGTGCACTCAGACTGCGTTGCCTCTTGCCAGCGCTCGCAAATGTAATCATGGTTGGCAGAGACGAACTGCTCTATGTCGCGCAGGTCTCGTGCGGGGATGTTTCCTTGGTTATGGGCCAAAATGCAGCCGCCTGAGCGAGTGAGCCAGATTTTTGTCGCGTTTTTGGTTGGACGCTTTACGGCCACGTGAATATGGACGGGTTCTCCGTTTTCCCCGGTCCAAAAGAACAGCAGGTAGGGGCCAAACCGAAAAAGGCTAGGCATACTGCCTGCCGCCTTCATAAGCAAACCTCATGATGAGGGGCGCGTTATTGTGTACGAAGGCATCTAGCTGGGCAAGATCTTGTTCGTTAAACCCATCGTTTTCAATCCAGAGATAGGCTGGCAAGAGGCACTTTGCGGTATCGAAGCCCCAGTCCTTCGGCCGCTCGATGACCACCAGAACGGTGTTGTCATCCCGCACATCAGAATAAGACACCTGCGTGTCGTCTTCGAAACGAACGTATTCCCACATCATGTTGTGCCTCCGGGGCTCGTACGCAGTAGGCGTTGTTGAGGTGGAGTATACCCTGTGCGAGTGTTTTGGCAGTAGGCAACCTTTGTGTTTGGAGCACTTACACAGCGTTGAAAAGACGGGCGACTTTGCCTGTTTGACTACCGCTGGCTTTCGAACAGGGCGATGATTTCGGCGCGGTTGTGGGTGTCGCACTTGCGGTAGATGTTGCGCAGGTGCGTTTTGACGGTAGACTCGCTGATGAAGAGCGTGTTTTGGATGTGCTTGAGGCCATGGCCCGTGACCCAGAGGGAGAAGACGTCGGTCTCGCGCTCGGAGAGCCCGTAGCGGGAGGCGAACGCGGCGATGGCGTCTTTGGTCGAGGCGGGCTCAGAGGTCTCAGGTTCGGGTACACCGTTAAGGTTGAGAGTTTGCTGACCGCTCACAGAGGAGTTCGCCTGGTGGGTGACAGCAAAGTTGTTCTCGAGGGCGGCAAAACCAGCTGTGCCGTTCATGCGAGAACCAGCCTGATGACCTGCGAAAAGACTGCCCAATCGGCCTTTGCGAGGAGATTCCTGCAGGCCCGCGTTGTTCTCGGGACTTGCGCACGTGTCTTCCCGCATGGAGACGCAGACTCGCGCGCCTTCTGTGCCAGTGAGGTCTTCCTTGCCTTGCTCATCCAGGTCGATCACAAAGAGGCCGTCTCCGAAGGCGAAACCCACGGCTACGAGGACAAGCAGCATGACCAGGGCAAACAGGAACGACGAGTCACCTACGGCGTAGGCCACGTTGTGTCCCAGAACATTGCCCGCGCACTCGGCCAGCCAGCCGCAGGCGAACACGGCGTGCGGGGCCACGGGGGTCTTCTTTGCTGCCAGGGCAAGCACCGACCACAGGAGCACGTCGGCCGTGATGTAGAGGAAGAACACGAGCGACAGGTTCGTGGTGCCGGCATATACCAGCAGGAACGCGATGCTCGCCACGGCGATGAGCAGCAGCTTAAAGAGCGTGGAGGCGTCGAGCCTGCGCGGGCATGCCCAGGCAATGAAGATGAAGACGAGCATGAGGAATGCGGGGATCACCAGGTAGACAGGCGAAAGCTCAACCGTGACGCCGAGTCCTGGGGCAAGCGTCCCCATGGCCCCGATGACAAAGAACGAAAGGGCGATGCCCAGAAGCGTCTTCCACGACACGGCCTGCGAAAGAATCGCGCTCAACGTCGCCTTGCTGTTTGGCGCAGCGTTGCTCGCTTCGGTGGGCCTGGGAAGCAGCGTGAACGAGACAAGCGGAAGCGCCGATATCGCGATGCTCGCCGCCTCAACGGGCAGCGAGAGAATGACGAAGACGCCAATGGCGGAGAGCAGGAACGAACACCCGCCCAGCACGATGATGGTGCGCGACCCAAGGCGGGAGAACGCCTCGAACCAGGTGAGAAGCAGCAGAATCGCGAAGAAGCCGGAAAGAGCCAGGCCGACGTCGTGAACGGGGCCGATGCCTGCGAGCTCCGGAAGGGTGCACATCAGGGTGCCCACCGCCATGCCCGTGGCATACAGCGACGAGGTGCCGCTTCGGCCGTTGAAAAGCGACCCCTTCGAATGGAGGAACAGTGTGCTCAAGCAGGCGATTACGCCGGAAAGCATCGAGATGGTGACGAGCGCCGGGGATGGGGCGCTTGAGAAGGCCGCCGAGAACAAAAGAACCGTCGCCCACGTGCTCGTGAGTGAGTAGCCCAGCGCCCATGGCAGGCGATGCATTGAGTTCGCAAGCGTTGCGCGCCCTTGTCCTTGTCCGTTCATGATGAGAAAACAAGCCCCTTACCCGTCGGTTTGCGGCCCCATTATGGCATACGCGGCCAGGGGTCATGGATGAGATTGTTGTATGGACATTGTTTGAATTGAAACTATGGGTGAGGTGAATACCTGGTGTTTTATATGGAAGGCCGGCACGGACGATGTCCATCTCAACCCTTGCGGGCGATGCCTGCGGGGCCGTTCGACCATGGCGGTCGGTGACGCGGGGAGGGGGCGTGGCACACACTGGAGTCAATCCACGCGGTCCACAGGGGGCCGCCTTCAAGGAAAGGTTGCATGCCATGTCCTTTGATTCCAAGTCGTTCTCTCGTCGTGGTTTCGTTGCCGGCGCCGCCGCGCTGAGCGCCGGTGCCGCCGTCGCCTCCACGGCCGTTGCCGCCGAGAACACCCCCGCCGCGTCCTCCATGGGCTACGACGGTACGGGCGCCATGCCCTGGCTTGGCGAGACTCCCGTCATCGACGAGGCCGACGTCGAGGAGACCATTGACGCCGACGTGCTCGTCATCGGCCTGGGCGCTGCCGGCGTGCCTGCCCTGCGTGCCGCTGTTGAGGCCGGTGCCAAGGTCGTCGCCTTCGAGGCGTGCGCCAACTTCAATAGCGTCGCCAGCGACATGGCCATCCTGGGCGGCGAGACTCAGTCCAAGTGGGGCCGCGGCGAGGGCTACATCAGCCGCAAGCTCATCATCTCCGAGCACATGAAGGAGTGCAGCCACCGCGGCAGCTACGACGTCATCAACCGCTGGGCCGATGCGTCCGGCGAGGCTCTCGACTGGTTCGTGAGCGCCAGCCCCAACCTGTACTTCGTGAAGGACGACGCTTACGAGGAGATTCCCGAAGAGGGCCAGGGCAACTACATGTTCCCCTACTGCTATCCCGTGCCCGAGACCTATGACTGGACCAAGGAGGATATGCCCTGCTATCCCACGAGTGTGGGCTTCTCCAACCTGCACCAGGTCATGGCCGACAACCTCCAGGTCGCCGTTGACGGCGGCGCTGACGTGCGCTTCAGCACCAAGGGCGTTGAGCTGATCACCAATGAGGACGGCTCCATCGCCGGTGCCTACGGCCAGGCTCACGGCAGCGACAAGTACATCAAGGTCAACTGCCCCGCTGTCATCCTCGCCACCGGCGACTACCTGGCCAACGAGGACATGATGAAGTTCTATGCCCCTCAGAGCGTTGAGGCGGGCATCCAGATTCTGAGCCTCGACCTTGATGAGGACGGCAACCTGACCAACGTGGGCGACGGCCATAAAATGGGCGCTTGGATCGGCGGCGCCATCGAGGCCTACCACGCTCCCGTCATCCACCATATGGGTGGCGGCGCTGGCCCCGACGGCCGCGGTGTCATCGGCAACAACGGTTACCTGTGGCTCAACCTGCGCGGCAAGCGTTTCATGAACGAGGACCTGCCTGGTCAGCAGCTCGAGAACCAGGTAGAGAACCAGCCTCAGCGCAAGGCCTACCAGTTCTTCGACGCCGCCTGGCCCGAGCAGCTTGCCTACTTCCCCATGGCTCACGGCGTTGCCTGCATCTACCGCGACGAGCCCCTGCCCAGCTACACTGCCTCCGGTCTTAAGATCAACGTCCGTACCCCCGAGGACATCGAGTCTGCTGTTGAGGACGGCCGCTGCCTCAAGGCCGACACGATCGAGGAGCTGCTCGAGATGATCCCCGACATGGATGTCGAGGCTGCTCTGGCTTCAATCGAGCGCTACAACGAGCTGTGCAAGAACGGCGAGGACACCGATTACTGCAAGGCTTCCCAGCGCCTGTTCGCCCTCGAGAACCCGCCGTTCTACGCTGCTGAGTGCGGCACGGCTCTCTCCCTGGGCAACCTGGGTGGCTTTGAGTCCGACGGCGACTGCCACGTGTACAACACCGACCGCGAGATGATTCCTGGCCTGTACGTGTGCGGCGCTCCCCAGGGCGGCCGTTTTAACGTGCAGTACCCCATCAGCCTGAAGGGTCTGTCCTGCGGCATGTGCATGGTCTTCGGCAAGATCGCCGGCGAGAACGCCGCCAAGCTGGCCTAACGAGCAAGTAAAACAAGCGTTACGAACAAGGGCGGCCTGCCTGCGCGAATTCAACCGCGCGGGCAGGCCGCTTTGTGGTGCTTATGCACGCACGCGCATGTGCAGACTCACGACATCAGGGGGATGAGGGCCCGTCGACCGATGTCTTGCGCGCGCGTTTAGTACTCGCCCCTCCAGGCGCGGTTGCGCAGGATGTACATGTGCGCGGGGCCGTTGCCCGAGTCGGGCAGGCGGTAGGCCAGGAAGTCGTTGTCCTCCGTGAGGCGCTCAGGCTCGGCGACGGGGCCGTGCGGGGCCTCGCGGAACGTGGCTGCCGGCGCGAACCAAGCGGGGTGCCGCGACTGGGCGAGGATTTCGTCCACCGTCGGCGCAAACGCCCACAGTGCGTCGAAGTCGATTCTGGAGAAGTCTTCGACATGGCCGAGCGGGTTTGTGCTTGCGTTGTCGAGGCACGCGTATCGTAAGGCAGGGCCCCTGCGTGAGTTCCTCGGCCCAGGGTTCGTGGCAGTCTGTCCCCGACGAGCCCTTGACGAGCATGTTTTGCCCGGCGCGGGACTCCCAGTGCTTGGCGAGCTGGCCCGAGGTTGCACCGCCCGGTCCTATGCGCACGTACACACCGTCGGCGGCGGTCCAGACGGCATGACCGTCGACGTAGGGGTTGCCGAAGTAGTTGATCTCGGCCCATGAGACGGCGAGGCCGGCTGGGCGAATCCAGTATTGGTCGGACGTGGTGAGGGCGAGCGTTTTGAAGAGCAGTGACGCCGGGTCGGTCAGCCCGCGCCGCGCAGGATGTCAGAAAGCCCCGCCCGCCCGGTTGGGATGTAGCGATAGGAAATCCACCGGCTTGGCTGGAGGGGGTCGACGACGCCCTCGAGGCGCTGGTTCCCACGGCGCTACGTCGGGCCGCAGGACGTCCAGGTCGCAGGAGCTGCGGCGGCGCAGGTTGTAGGAGAAAGTGCACGCGGCGGTGGCTTTCTTGCGGGCGGGAATCTCAGGCGAGGGTGTTTTGTGGACGAGATTTCCCATTCGCACGCAACAAAGCGACGCCCGGCCGGCGCCCCGGCGTGAAAGCGACCTCGTCCGTCGCATGCCTGTTGATCCATCAGCGCGGGTGGCCCCTGGGTTTCGGAGGTTCTCGGTTAGGCTTACATGAGCGTCGACAGTGCTCGCATGACGATGTCGATGTCCTTGTTTTCGAGTTCTCGGATGACGTGCAGGTAGGTTTCCTGGGTGGTGTTCATGCTCGCATGGCCGAGGCGTTTGGAGACGCTCGCGACGGACACGCCGGCAAACAGCAGCAGCGACGCAT
>Ga0129308_1003046_pt1 | contig 12867 bp, 7 predicted proteins | sample L827metagenome_FD_94440 | JGI IMG/M metagenome (GOLD analysis project Ga0129308, IMG submission 94440) | Ring-tailed lemur group fecal microbial communities from Wisconsin, USA - L827 metagenome | ecosystem: Host-associated > Mammals > Digestive system > Large intestine > Fecal | place: USA...
GATTCGGCCATCGCGGCGGGTTCATTATGGGACGGGAGCCTTTTCTATGTCACTTAAGCCCTGACGGGTGGAACCACCCACCCACCACAGGCATAGCCTGTGGTTTTCTTTCCTCTAATAAGCAATCGCCAGAAATCCGGGAGGCACACAGGCGATTACGGCCCGCTTTGTCGCCCTCCTGCCGCAAGGACAGCATCAACAGGCAATCTACCAGCCACTATCGCATTTTGCATGATATCCGAATCGGCGTATGTGAGCCGAAAAAAGACCCTTTGCATGATGCTCTTCTTTCTACGCGCGCGCACAATGGGGACGGGGCGGGGCATCCGCGGCGGCAACCACTTGCCGCGAGGCGCCCCACCTCAAAGGAAAAGCAACGAAAGTAAGGGAGGAAAGCATGGGCAAGCTCAGCCTGACACGCCGCGCGTTCACCAAGCTGTCTGCCGTGACCGCCGCAACGGTCGCGCTCTCAGGGGTCGTGGGCACCGGTGCCGCTCTGGCCGAAGACCCGAGCGCAGTCGACCGCGAGGACGAGGTCAAGCGCATCCGCAGCTGCTGCCGTGGTTGCGGCAAGATGGAGTGCGGCGTCTGGGTCACCGTGAAGAACGGCCGCATCGTCAAGACCGAGGGCGACCAGTCATCGTTCCAGTCTTCGGGCAACCACTGCTCCAAGGGCCAGGCATCGATCCAGGCCGCCTATCACCCCGCACGCATCTACCACCCCATGAAGCGCACGAACCCCAAGGGCGAGGAGCCCGGCTGGGTGCGCATCAGCTGGGAAGAGGCCATGGAGACCATCGGTGAGAAGTTCACCGAGATCATCGACCAGTACGGCGGCCAGTCCATCTTCAACATGTGCGGCACCTCGCGCCAGTGGGTCTACGGCCCCTACGCCTTCTACAAGTGGCTGTTTGACACGCCCAACGCGCACGTCGCCTCCGAGATCTGCAAGGGCCCGCGCCGCCTCATGGGTTGGATCACCTCCGTCGACGGCGCTCCGTGGATGGCCCTGCGCGACCGTCCCCGCGTGTACGTGCAGTGGGGCACCGCGCCTGAGAACTCCAACTACGACGACTCCTGCCGCAACCTCGTGGACGCGTTCTCCGAGGCAGACACCCACATTATCGTTGACCCCCGCCTCACCGGCGCCGGCAAGGAGGCCGACTACTGGCTGAACCTGCGCCCCGGCTCGGACGGCGCCCTGGCCAACTGCTGGCAGTACCTCATGTTCAAGCATGACCTGGTGGACTGGGAGTTCGTGAAGCGCTGGACCGACGCGTCGCTGCTCGTCATCGAGGACATGGAGCCCACCGGCGGCCGCTACTTCACCCTCTCCACCCCCGTCACCGCCGCGCCCGACCTGACCGGCGACAAGCTCAAGACCCGCCTTCTCAAGGAGATGGACCTGGTCGAGGGCGGCTCGCCCCGCAAGTTCTACGCCTGGAACAAGAACGCCAACAACGGCGAGGGCGGCCTGGTGTACTGGGACACCGACACCACGCAGTGGGAAGGCTGCAACCACGTTGCCCCCACCCGCGACGAGATGACCGTCATGTACGAGGGCACCTCGCAGGAGGGCTACCTGCCGCCCCTGTCCTACTGGGAGCTCGAGGAGGCCGGCATCGACTTCGACCTCGAGGGCGAGCATGAGATCACCCTGGCCGACGGCTCCAAGCACATCGCCCGTCCCGTGTGGTCCTACCTGGTGAAGTCCGTGGAGAACTGCACCCCCGAGTGGTGCTCCGAGATCACCGGCCTCGACCCCGTCGCCATTGAGGAGTCGTTCCTGAAGTGGGCAACCCGTCCCGAGGGCCAGACCTGGGGCAACGGCGGCATCCACCTCAACCTCGCCCCCGACCAGATTGGCAACTGCACCCAGACCGTGCGCGCCGTCCTGAACCTGGTCTACACCTCCGGCAACTTCGACGGCCCCGCCGGCAACCGCGGCCTGACCCGCACCCCCGTCGACGAGCAGTCCACCGCCGCCCCCGGCGTGAACATGCCCCAGGAGGTCAAGTGGCAGCTCAAGGGCCTCGGCGCATGCCCGCCCTTCTACCTCGCCGACGAAGAGGTCCCCATGGACCAGATTCCCGACCGCTACGAGGTCCTTCAGAACATGGTGGGCGCCGACAAGTTCCCGATCACCGCGTACTACAACGAGTGGTCTGACGCCACCTGCACCTGGAACGCCGCCCTGACCGGCGACCCCTACCCCATCCGCGGCGGCATCAACGAGTCCGGCTCCTTCATGAACATGTCCAACGCCCACCTCGCCTGGGACGCCCTTGCCTCCCTGGACTTCTGGGTCGACATCAACATGTTCCACCATCCCGGCACCGAGATGGCAGACATCCTGCTGCCTTGCGCCCACTGGACCGAGATCAACAACATCCGCGTCTCCCAGGGTGCCTCGGGCGGCATCGGCCTGACCCAGCGCGCCATCGAGCCGCCGGCAGACGCCAAGTTCGACTACGACATCAACCGTCTGATCTTCGAGGCGCTGGAGAAGCAGGGCAACCCCAACGGCACCTGGATGAACATCAAGGGCGACGCGCCCGGCGCCTACGACTCCGACGAGCGTCTTGAAGAGTGGTTCCAGGCCCACAACGAGGTCAGCGGCTTCGACACCCAGTATCCCGGCTGCAAGTGGGAGCATTTCGAGGACTACCGCAAGGACTTCCAGGAGAACGGCTGGTTCAACGCCAAGGTCCTCGAGCCCAACCGCTGGGGCACCTACCGCCGCTTCGAGACCGGTTGGATGCGCATGGGCAAGGACGCCTGCACCGGCACTCCTTGGGGTGGCTTCGACGAGAACGGCCAGCCGATGAACAACTTCGGCTGCCCCACCTCCAACGGCCTCGTGCAGTTCTGGCCCATGGCCTTCGAGACCTACTGCCTCGACAAGGCCAACGAGTTCGAGCCCGGCAAGTTCGACGTCATCAAGGAAATGATGCCGGTCTTCGAGGAGCCCGCCTCCGGCCCCAACGGCACCGTCGACACCACCGAGTACCCCATCCTGCTCACCACTGGCCGCCGCATCCCGGTGTACTTCCACTCCGAGCATCGCCAGCTGCCTTGGTGCCGCGAGATCTGGCCCGTGCCTCGCCTCGAGATGAACCCCGCCGACGCCGCAGAGCTCGACCTTGAGCAGGGCGACTGGGCTTGGATTGAGACCGAGTGGGGCAAGGTGCGCCAGACCGTGGACCTCTACGAGGGCATCGCCAAGGGCTGGGCAAACGCCGAGCACGCCTGGTGGTATCCCGAGCTCCCCGCACCCACGCACGGCTTCGAGCTCTCCTGCATCGACTGCATCTGGGACCCGAACGGCCAGGACAAGTTCATCGGCTCCAGCCACATGCGCGGCGTGCCGGTCAAGATTTACAAGGCCACGCCCGAGAACTGCCCCGACGGCCAGGTCATCCCCTGCGCGCCCGAGGACGGCACCCCCATCATCGCCGACGCCTCCGACCCGCGCCTGAAGGAATGGCTGCCCAACTACGACATTCGAGAGGAGGCGTAGGAAATGAGCCAGTACGCAATCGTCACCGACCTCAACCGCTGCGTGGGCTGCATGGCCTGCATGGTCGCCTGCAAGGCCGTCAACAACGTGCAGATCGGCAACTTCTGGAACAAGGTCCTGCGCGTGGGCCCCACCAAGAAGGCCGACTACGTCCACACCAACGACGTTGAGATGTACTACCTGCCCGTTTCCTGCCAGCACTGCCAGAACCCCGAGTGCGTGGCCGTGTGCCCCACGGGCGCCTCGGTCAAGCTCGACGACGGCACCGTGCAGATTGACGCCGAGCAGTGCATCGGCTGCCAGGCCTGCGTTTCTGCCTGCCCCTACGGCGTGCGCTACCTCAACGAGGAGCTCACCGTGGTGGAGAAGTGCACCCTGTGCCACGACCTCGTGGAGGAGGGCGGCCTGCCCCAGTGCGTGAGCCAGTGCGGTGGCCGCGCCCGCTTCTTCGGCGACCTGGACAAAGGCATCGAGACCTTCGAGGCCCCGGCCATCGTCTACGACGTGGACCGCAGCGCCGACGTGGTCAGCTACGACGCCATGTTCACCGGTGGACGAATCACCCTGGGCGAGGCTGCAAAGGAGTACAGCGAGTCCGACCTGTACCAGCTGCCCAACGCAGGCAACGACCCGGCGTACTACTACATCCTCCGCGACCGTACCTGGCAGGACGGCGAGGTTAGGATGTAGCGGAACCTGGCCTGCTGCGTTCTCGGGAGGCTCACGTACATCTAGTACGCATCGCCTCCCGACGCCTTGCAGGCCAGAACCCGCGTTTGTGTATGTAGCGGAACCTGATGCGCTGCGTTCCGCAGGACCTAGAGTACTCCAGTACACGTCGGCCCTGCGCGCCTTGCGCATCAGAACCCGCTTTTGGTGGGAGGCGGAACCTCGTCCGCTTCGTTCCACGGGGCTCACGCGCGGTGCGCACCTGTGGTGTACATCTAGTACGCATCGCACCTGTGCGCCTTGCGGACGAGAACCCGCGTATGTGCATGTAGCGGAACCTGGCCTGCTGCGTTCCACGGGGCTCGTCGCAAGACCAGCTCCGTGTCGGGAGGCTCACGCGCGGTGCGCACCTGTGGTGTACATCTAGTACGCATCGCCTCCCGACGCCTTGCAGGCCAGAACCCGCGTTTTGGAATGTAGCGGAACCACGTCGGCCCTGTGCGCCTTGCGCATCAGAGCCTGCTTTTAGTGGGTAGCGGAACCTGGCCTGTCGTGAGGGATATGAAGCGGCGCGGCTGAAGGATGTCTGCGTAGATTGGGTGGCAATGGGGGTCTTTTGGCTTCCATTGCCACCATGTGTGCGCAGAGAAAACGTTCGAGACCTTGGCGTCTCAAGGGATTGGGGAGGACCACACCATGGCAAACAACAGCACGGCTACCGGCATCGACGAGCTCGACCTCAATGACGCCCTCGACGAGGGCTATGACCCGCTGGCTGACATCGACTTCGCCGGCGACGAGGACGTCGACTATCCCGTGGGAGACGGTGCGAACCTGAAGCAGGCCGGCCTTCCTGAAGTCGAGCCCGTGCCCGCACACGATGCCAGGCCCGCCAGCGAGCGCACGGCAGAGCTCTTCAGCCGCATGGCCACGAGGCGCAAGACGCTCTTGGCCATCCTGCGCAAATGCCAGGAGAAGCAGCCTGTGCGCGAGGTCGTCGATTACATCTGCGACCTCAAGACGCGCGACCGCAGCGTGTACTCGGCCAACGACTTCTGCTCGCTGCTTGAGCGCGCCGGCGCCATCGAGCGCGTGGGCGAAGACGGCGCATCCTACGAGGAAGTGGAGCTCGAGCCCAAGACCGTTGTCGTCGACGGCGTCGAGTACCTGGAGCCGCAGACCCCCGCGCCCGCTTTCTGGCTCACCACCCAAGCCGGCCTGGACATGATCGCCGCCGACGACCCGGAGGGTCGCACCGAGCAGCTGTTTGAGGAAGAGGATGCCTACCTGCCCATCTTCAAGCGCATCCTCACTTTGTGCAGCGCAGCGGGCGGCGCAAGCGCCAAGCAGATTGCCAAAGCCTGCGACACCGACCCGTTGCTGCAGAGCCCGCGTTACTACTCTTCGCGCTTTGTTGAGAAGCTCAACAAGTCCGACGCCCTTACCTGGGCGGGCAAGACCTGGGAGCTGACGCAAACCGGCCGCGAGGCCCTGGTGCAGCTCGAAAGCGTCGACGACCCCGCCAGTGCCGAAATCCTCGCAAACCTCGAAGCCTAAGCGCACCCGCCCAAAGGAGCCCCATCATGGCAGACGAAATGCTCAACGACCTGGCCGAACTCTGCGCCCAGCGCGACTCGACCTACGCCCTTCTCGCGCGCCTCTACCGCGTGGAAGTCGATCAGCCCCTGCTTGACGGCCTGCATGCCACGCGCTTCCCCGCCGCAACGGGATCGACCAAGGCAAACGCGGGCTACCGCGCGTTGGCCGAATACCTGAGCAACATCGACGAACGCAGCACCACCGAGCTCGCTGTGGACTTCGCACGCGTCTTCATCGGATACGGCGTGGACTCCTACGCCGCCGCCTTCCCCTTTGAGAGCGTCTACACTTCCGAGAAGCGCCTCAAGATGCAGGAGGCGCGCGACGAGGTGCTCGCCATCTACCACGCCTACGGCCTGGACAAGAGCTCCGAGTGGGAGGAGAGCGAAGACCACGTTGCCGCCGAGCTCGAGTTCATGCAGGTGCTGTGCGCCCGTACGACCGAGGCCCTAAAGGCCGGCGACGAGGACAAGGCTGCCCAGCTTCTGCAAACGCAGAAGAACTTCCTGGAAGACCACCTGGCCTCCTGGACCCCGATGATGACCGTCGACATTCGCCGCCTTGCCAAGACGAAATTCTATCTGGGACTCGCCGACCTCACCGACGGCTTTTTGGCCGAAGACGAGGCTTTTTTGAACGAGGTTCTGGGGGACGAAGAGTAACCGGTGTGCCTTCACGCAACGACAGGCACGTCAGGATCCAACGCCCGGCCGGATACCGCATGTGAGCGGGGCGGTCGGCCGGGCGTGACAGACGAGGGGGACAGGCACATGGCAGGCACCATGGTGCGCGAATGCATTTTGGGCAAGGTGGCCAGCGGCAAAACTGAAGCCCTGGTACATCGGGCAGTTGAATATCTCAGTGGTCAATCAAACGGCAAGAACGTCCTCGTCCTTGCCGCCTCGCCCGATGCCGCCGAGGCGCTTAAACGGCACCTCGGCGCTGCCTTGGACATCCCCACAGACACGCTGGGCAAGCGAGGCGTGCGCGTTTCTGTTCCGCGTGCAATCGCCCTCGAAGTCCTCAGCGACCCGAGAGCCCAAGCAGCATGCGGCCGCAAGCCCCGACTGCTCTTGCCGTTCGAAGAGAACATCCTGCTTGAGGACGTAAAGGCGAGCGGCCTGCGTCCCAAGCGCCTGCGAGAAATGCTCAAGTTCTTCTACCGCAGCTGGACCGAACTCGCCGACGACGAGCCCTCTTGGCTTGTCAGTGAGGAGGAGGCGCAGGTACACGGCTTGCTCAAGGAATGTCTCGCCTTTACGGGCGGCATTCTGCCAAACGAGCTGTCAAACCTTGCCGTAAAGTGGCTGCGCGCCGATGAGACGGCGCGCGAGGCCGCCTCGTATGACCTTGTGCTCGTTGACGACTACCAGCTGCTCAGTCGCGCCTCGCAAGTCCTCGCGGGACTTCTCGCTCGCGAGGGCCTCATTGTCACGGGCGACGCGCAGGCAACCACCGAAGTGTTCGAAGAATATCCCTTTGCCGCCGGTCTCATCGAGTTTGCGCAGGCAGACGGCGTGCAGGCGACGCGGCTTGACGCATGCTGGAACAGCGCGGCCGTATATGCGTGCTGCGAGAACCTGATTGGCGCGGCGCAAACCCACGAGCAAGAGTCCCGCGACTTGGCAGGTGCGGGTGGAAATGGTGAGCGGGGAGCACGCGCGCTTATGGGCACGAACGGAGACGGCAGGCAGGAAGCACGCTACTTAGCAGGTGCGGGTGAAAATGGCGAGCGGGGGGCACACGCGCTTGCGGGGGCAAATAACGAAAGCGACCAAACGCCTGTTACCTCGCAGGCCGAGTACAGCCCCGCGGCCGTGGTGGAAGCAAGCGCCCATGCGGCGTACGCAGAAATGGTTCCCGGCGAAAGTTCCGTCGGATATGCCTGTGCCCTCTCGTTCCCCACGGCCGAGGCTGAAATCGCCCACGTCGCGCAGCACATCACAGACGCCATCGAGAAGGGTGCACAATCGGGCGACTTCTATCTTGCCGCCCCGAACGGCGTATGGGCGAAGTCGCTGAGCCGCAGCTTGGAGGCTCGTGGCATATCCACAGTACAGAGGCCGAGCGCGCGCATGCTCAGCGGCAACCCCCGCGACTTGGGGCGCTGCAAGACGCTGCGCTTGTTCACCCTGCTCGCACTGGCCGCCGACCCGCGCGATATGCTCGCATGGCGCAGCTGGTGCGGCTTTGGCGACTGGCTCACCGACAACCCCGGCTTCGCCGCATTGCGCCGTTATGCCACCCGGCAGGGGCTTGCCCCCTACGATGCGCTTGCTGCAGTCGCGTCCGACGGCCCTTGCCGAGAGGCCTTCGGCGAGCTCGACGCAGCCGAACAGGCAAGCCTTGAGCGCATCTCGCAGGCATTCGAAGCCGGACAGGCTGCCCTGAAACAGCTCGAGGGGCTTGAGGGCTGCCAGCTGATTGACGCGGCTTGGGGACTGCTCGACTGCGAGCAGCATGCTCAAGAAACAACAACTGGCCAGGAACGTGTACCCGCCGATTTGCTCCGGCTGCTCGATACCGAAAACCCCGAGACCGCCCAAGATGCCGCAAGCCTTGTCGATCGGCTTCTGGCAGCACTGCGCGAGCCCCGCTTCCCCCTTGCTCAGAATGCCGTGCGCATCGGCGACCTCGCCGCGTCCCACGGCTTTTCATACAGGACAGTGGTACTGAGCGGCTTCGTCAATGGGTTCATCCCCAAGCATGCATACTTCGACCCGGTGAAGACACCCCTTGACCGCATGGGACTCCTGTACGGCGCAGACGCTCGTTGCGTGTACCAAGCCGCAGGTTGCGCGCGCGAGGAGCTCCTCGTGACGGCGTTCACCCAAATGGACGCCTTGCAGGCTGAGCGACTCGACCTCAAGGTCGATCGCGTCTTTATGCGCGAAGGGAAGCGCCTTGCGCGCATCTCCCCCAGCGAGCTCATTGGCTCGATGGGCCTTGACGTACAGGAGGTCCACGCATGAGCGCCCAGGTGAAGGCCGTGGCACGGCGCAGACACGACCGGGTAGACGAGCCCACCGTGACGCGCGCGCTCCAGGCCTTGCAAAGCGACCATGTCCATGTATGCCAAGAGCGCTGTCTGCTTGTACGCAACCGAAACGCGGAGTGCCTGCGATGTGCTCAGGCCTGCACATCGGGCTGCATCAGCTACAACGAGCAGACAAAGATGCTCGACATAGATCAGGCTCGCTGCGTGGGCTGCGGCACATGCGCCACTGCCTGCCCTACCTGCGCGCTCGAAGCCCGCGACCCAAACGACACCGAGCTGCTCGCACGTCTGCAGGGCGCGCTTAATGCAAGCGCGTCCAAGACGGTTGCGATTGCCTGCGAGAAAGCGAGCGTGGCCCAGGATGGGCGCGCCGTTCACCTCACCTGTTTGGGACGCATCGACGAGTCGACACTCCTCCAGCTGGCCGCCTGGGAAGCACGCGAGGTCACTTTGACCTGCGGGTCCTGCGATGTGTGCGAGCACAAACCAGGTCGCGCGGTCGTTGAGGAAGTCTGCGAATCGGCAAACACCCTGCTCGGCCTCTGGGACAGCACCATGCATGTCGAGCTAAAGGAAGTTGGGCACGCAGCTGAACCGACCAGACTGCCCACACAGGAGACAGGCGCGGACGGGACTGCCGCACAAAGCGAAATTGAGCAGACAGACCAGCAACTACAAACTGCAGACGCAGGCAGGACTGCCACGCATGGCGAAATCGCACAGCTAGGCCAACAAATACAAACTACATGCGTGGATAGAACTGCCACACAAAGCGAAATCGCGCAGGCAAACCAACAAATACAATCTGCAGACGCAGGCAGGGCTGCTACGCATGGCGAAATCGCGCAGGTAGATCAACAAATACAAGCCGCTGGCACGGACAAAGTCGCCGAACAGGGCACGGCCACGCGCGATGGGGACGGGGCCAATCTCTCCGACGAGGTGAATGATGGCGAGGCCACCACTACGGACCAAGTCGACCGGCCGCTCAAACGACTCAAGGTCATGGCCGACGGCACATTGCCGCATTTCGTGCCCGACCGGCGGGAGCGCCTGCTCGACGCCCTGGCCGACCTCGGCGAAGGGCCGACAGACTCACAGGCAATTGCTCGCACGCGTCTATGGGGACACGTCGTCATCGACACCGACAAGTGCACCTCTTGCCGGATGTGCGCGACGTTTTGCCCCACAGGCTCCATCGTCAAGTTCGACGTCCCAGACGGCACCTTCGGCGTCGACCATTATGCCGCCGACTGCGTGAAGTGCCTCTGCTGCCAGGCCATCTGTCGGACTCAAGCAATTGTTGTTGAGGATGCCGTGCCTGCAAACGTGCTGGTAAACGCCGTACCCGAGCGCCACGTCATGTGCCCCGTGCGTGTACCCAAAGGGGGCGTGCACTCCATCGTGAACTCCATGCGCGACCTACTCGGCCTGCCCGAGGTTTTTGAGCGTTGAGGCTCCCGGCGTCCGAAAACGCCAAAAGTATGCGCTTTAACTTTGGCGTAGCTGCGCCCCTAAAACGCGCGCGCCATCTACCTGGTGTGATGCAAATGGCCAACGCGACAAAACAGGGGTCCGCGGCCCCTGCTGGATTAAAGCGCATACTTTTGCCCTTTTTCGCAAGGCGCGCCGCGGGGCAGCCTCGTTCACGGGCCATCTTGCGCCTTACGCACGGTATGGGGGTGGCAAACGGCGGCCTTTGTCTGCGATAATCCAGCCGAGGGCCGCCCTTCGGTGGGGTGGCCGATGGGGTGAGCCTGCGCGACCGCCCCGCTGCCGAAAGGAGAACCACATGCTCCATGAGGTCCACTTCCCTTCCACCAACAACCGAGACACAGTTACCGGCTGGATTTACGCTCCTGCCTGCGACCCGGTGGGCGTCGTGCAGCTCGTGCACGGCTTCGGCGAGCATTCCCGCCGCTACCTGCACATGATCGTGGCGCTTATGGACGCCGGCTTCATTGTGGCGGCCGACGACCACGTTGGCCACGGCGCCACGGCCATCGCCAACAACACCTGGGGCGACTGGGGCGACGCCGGTCCGCACACCATGATGGAAGACGAAAAGCGCTTCAAGGACCTCGTCTGCGAGAAGTACCCCGACCTGCCGCATTTCATGTTCGGCCACTCCATGGGCTCCATGATTGCCCGCGACTTCTCGACGAAGTACGGCGACGAGCTGGCCGGCGTGGTCTACTGCGGCACCACTGGCATCTTCAAGAACACCCACGAGGTGCGCTCCAAGCTCGACGAGGCTATTGCGGCGGGCCGCGCCCACGAGTCCGACCCCGCGCTCATTGGCGAGCTCATGGGCTGGATGTTCGCGCGTTGTTCTGAGGGAGCCGAGCGCGGCAACGAGTGGATCTGCCACGACCCCGAGGTGCAACGCGACCACGCCGAGGACCCCTTCGACGCGTTCACCCATCCCACGCACAACATCTCGGTGCGCGACTTCATCGACATGATGCTGTGCATCGAGGGCACACAGTGGGCCGAAAAGGTGCCTGCCGAGCTGCCCGTTTTCCTTATCGCCGGCGACCAGGACCCGGTGGGCAACTACGGCGAGGGCGTGTACATGTGCGCCAACTGGCTGCAGGACACCGGCCACACCAACGTCGTGACGCAGCTCTATCCGGGCTACCGCCACGAGATCCACAACTACGACGACATCAAGGTCGACGTCGAGGCCTCCATCGTCGACTGGTTCATGATGCAACTCTAAAGGGCGCGCCCGCAACGCCCGGCGCCCCGCGCAATTGGGGAGCCTTCAGCCTGCCGTTGCGATTCGGCCCACTGTGACCGAGCGCCCGGCGCAATTGGGGCACGCTTCGCGCCGGGCGTCACCTCGCCGAACCCCAGGCGTCCGACGCGAATGGAAAACCCCTCGCGCCGGGCGCTTTTCCTTGCTTCCAAGCGCGGTTTGTAGCCCCGCGGCCCCGGGCGGCCCAGAAAAAACCTGCACGTTTGCGTTTTAAATCTCGCGGGTTCGGTATCCGAGCATGGGTCGTTTACTAACCCGCAGGTAGATGGCCTGCGGGATTTCCGGCTACTCCCACTCTCGGAATTAAAACGCAAACGTACGTCATTTTTGCGCGCCGGCAGACCCAAAGGCGCACGCAACCCGCCTTCGCAGGCGCGGATTGCCAGCACCGGGCTCTGCACTCCCAAGCGCCTACTGCATCCAGCCCACCACACTCCCAAGCGCCCGCAGCATCCAGCCTACCACGCTCCTAAGCGCCTACAGCGTCCAACCCGCTGCGTGTTATGCCTGCAGCCCTCGACCCGGTGCCCAGGCACCTTCGGATTCCATACCGCCGTATGCCAGTCACCCACCGTTTGCCACACACCGTGCCCCCTTGCACACATGGTTTCTCACGCAATTGCATGCAATGCGACCTAGTTCCGCACAGTTTTCAGCCCAGTGCCCCAAGCGCCTACTGCCTCGGCCCCAGTACCCCAGACGCTCGCAGCATCCGGCCACCATGCCACCAGGCGCTTGCAGCATCCGAACCACCGCACCCAAGCGCCTACAGCCCTCGCCCGAGCACTTGCGGCTTCCATCCCACTGTACGCCAGATTCTCCCAGCCTACCGCACAACGCGTCACTTGGCTCCTTGGCATGAGTCCCTCTTGCATATCATGTATCAAGCCCCGACACGCCAACTACCTGCAGTGCCAGCGATACGCATGTCAAGCGCCCATAGCCCTCCGCGCCTCTACACCCCAAGCGCGCGCGACTTTCCGCTCATGTGCACCTCAGTCGCTCATGACCCTTCGCGCATCTGCGCCCTGGTCGTCCACGACTTTTCATGCGCCGCGCAGTGCGCCCCCAAGCGCCCCCCACATTCCTCGCAAGCTTGTACTTCTTCGATTCGGTGCCGGACGAGTGCCCGTCAAACCCGCAGGGCATCACGACGCTCGCCCGGCAGGCCCTTAGCCAGGGCTCTTATTCACGCTAGCCTATTCCACATCCCCCGCGTCCGCTTCCACATCGGTCACGTCGGTGATGGTGAAGAGCGGCACGGCAAGGCGCGGGTCCTCGCTTGCATCATGGTGCTCTCTGGTAAACGAGCAACAGGGA
>Ga0129308_1003047_pt1 | contig 12859 bp, 10 predicted proteins | sample L827metagenome_FD_94440 | JGI IMG/M metagenome (GOLD analysis project Ga0129308, IMG submission 94440) | Ring-tailed lemur group fecal microbial communities from Wisconsin, USA - L827 metagenome | ecosystem: Host-associated > Mammals > Digestive system > Large intestine > Fecal | place: USA...
AGGTAGGGATTAGGGAATGCAAGGTTTTTCGGGGAAATACTACCCGAAGGGCTGGAGATTTCCGCAGAAAACAGGAGGCTTGACCTTGCTTTCCCGTCCAATCACGGAATTACCTTTGCGCCCTGAACGAAAATGACTGACTGATGCGGCTCACTGAAAGGCGCAAAATGGAGGTAAACGAAACCAGAGGCAGATTGGGTAGAAAAAACTTCAGGGGAAAATCCGTAAAAAAGGAATCACCAAAAGGAAAAAGACATCACCGGAAGCGTGAAAAGGGCAAACCACAACAAAGGGAGTATGATTGTTTTCCGATCCGACGGGACTTGTCCAGCCGGGTGGCAACAATCATTCTTCCCGGATTGCCCGCTGTGTGTGGCCGCTTGTTTCATTTATGGGGCAGGCTGACACTCTCTGCATTCACTTTCCGCTTCCGGCACAAAAAACAGCTAAAAAAGAAAAATCATCTGGTAGCCCGTAAAAGCACCTCTTGGCATAGACGCAAAAGAAAGGGGCATTGCTTCATCAGTCTAAACATCGTTTAGGCGTGAGGCAATGCCCTTTTCTCTGGCTATGCGGTAGTCGGCACACGTTTGTTCTAAACTCGTTTTGGGCAATGGTGTTCCGACGAACAATACCGCTTTTACGGAAAAACTAATGAATGAGGTGATAAAAAATCCGGGAGTTTATATCAAAATCTCGGATAAAATAGCTACTTTTGCATACAAAGAGTTCTTTGAAGGTTACGCGACGCGCAGAAGGATAATGCAGTAGATAACTAACTAAATCGTAACCTATTACTATCAAGAGCAATTAACCTACGCTCATTTTCAATAAATTACACTCTTTTCGTAACTTCTAAATGCAAATATACTAAATATATTAGATAATAATTTCCATTTTGGAAAATATTTCTTATTTCGAGCGAATTTTAACCATTTTTGGTGGACAAAGGATATATTTAGGGCAAAAAAGAGGCTATTTCACACCAAAGACTTCCTATTTGGCAGAATAAAATTTTGTCATTTCAGAATTCCATTGCCAATCCAAATCAAGAAAATGTAGCAAGAATGTGATATTTTATGTGTTTTCTTTTGGTTGCTTGGGGATAAATCTGTACCTTTGCAGTGATTTTGTAACATGTTGATTATCAATGGTTATTTCCGTTTTTGCGACATGTGTGCAACATCCGGTGCTAACGCATTGATAGTCAGTTAAAGTCGTTTTCGAGGAAGTCAAATGATTCCGATAAAGAAACAGATAATAAACAATAAGCAAAAGCGTGCAGCTCTGGTGGGTTGCACGCTTTTTGCGTTTATGGGGCTCATGGTTGCTATGCGTTTTCTATTCTATGTACTGGGCAGTGAAGGAGCAATATCGGCATTTAGTGGAAATTATTTACGCAAAATCTAAGTCTGATGCGGAATAAGAAGTTTTTTATGGATTATTATTTGTCTATTTTGCCATATGACACTTCCGGCTCAGCAGCCATAAGATTATTGTCATTTTCTGCTATTTGATATGTTCTGATTTTTCGGTCGTTAAGAAAAATCTGATTCAATGTATATGCTAATGATTCAAGTGTTTGTATGCGAACTTTAGGCTTTAGTTGACATTCCCAAATTGTAATGCAATGCCAGCCCATAACTGCAAGGTGGCATTGTTCCTTTTTATCACGCTCTTTATTTCGTTCTATTTTCTTTTTCCAAAAGTCAATGTTTGTTTTAGGTAGGTGAAAGTATCTGCAATTATCATGACCATGCCAAAAGCAGCCATTTACAAAAATAACTGTTCGATATTTGCGAAGTACTATATCAGGATGACCGGGTAAACGTGGATGATTCAGCCGATAGCGGAAGCCACGGCTGAAAAGGAATTTCCGCACCAATAATTCAGGTTTTGTATCCTTTCCACGTATAGCTGCCATAGTACGATGACGTTGTTCTTTAGTTAGCTTGTCCATATAAAATAATAAATATATATTAAATTGGCTTTCATAAGTATCAACAAATACATGATGCACAATATATTTTATATTCAAACTCCACAAAGTTATTTTGATCATTCCCTGAGAGTTTTATATCAAGAACTTTGATTGCTGCAAAGTTGTTACTACAATTTTCTAAAACAAAGACTTGTCCTATTTTGACACTACGAGCTCTAGAACTAAAATCAAATTGAGGAATTTCATGAAAAGGTGGGAATCTTGTGAATGCAGCATTATAACCAAGCCTTTTGACGCAATCTTTGTAACAATGAATACTAGAACAACTCGCAGTTGTCCACATGGTGCTAAAAGCATAGTCACCTATTCCTATAGTGAATATCCCATTGTTTGTTGAATAGTCAAAACGAACTTTTCCTTCCAACATGATATTGGAGAATTGAACCTTTTCCAGCTCAAGTTTCTTATCGATTATGATGGATAAATCTCCTGTATCAAACGGATTTTTTCCTAATGCAGGCTTTGTTTTGACATCTTGATCATAAATTCGTGCTAATAGTTGCCTGTATTGAGAAAAATATTGGTCATCTGATGAAAAATCAATGTATAATAAACCTTTCAGAAAATTTGGAACTTGCTTATTTTGATTATTTCTAATGATTGGAATTATAAAATTCTTCTTTTCTCCACTGAGCATATCCGCAGAAAGAATTCTTTTTTCATATCCAGTTCCACATTTTCCTGCATTGGCTTTCTCTACATACAAAGATGAACATATAACAAGGACTAAATTCGATTTGCTTAATCCATTTTCCATAAAGAATAGCAAATCATCTCCTAATCTTAAATCCCAACGGTCAAGAATGACATCTACTCCATGGGAAAGAAGATTACTGGCAAGTTTTGCTACCCATTCCTTATGCTCTTCACTATCGTGAGAATATGAAATAAATAGATTCATTATAATTTAGTATTTCACCAAAGAGAATTATAAAAATTTTCCATTGTACCATAATGTATACCGAAGTCCATAAGGAGAGATTCGATTTTGCCATCTATCTTCTCGATAAGACTTTCATCCCCTAAGAATGCTTCTGCGGTTTCCTGAATAGTATTCATGAGGGCCTCATGATATGACTCATCATCACTGATATAGTCCCACAGCTCTTTTCCAATAAGAGTCTTATCCCTCCAATTCTCAACGTAAGTTTCAAGAATGGAGGTTGAAACATAACCAACATCAGGTTTACCATAAGTTATACCAAGAAAAGCCCTTTCATTGTTAGCCAGAACTTTCTTGATTGCCTTATCATAAGCCAATACCTGAGTCTTATCCAAATCGTTGGGACCTGACTTCACTTCAATATAGCTTCTGACACCATCAAGACCCTCTATTACGACATCCCACTTCGTGCCATAGCTTTCTGAATAATTCTTGCCATCATATACGTTTGTATTCGAGTACAACATAAGGTCTTGTACTAGAAATCCCATTGAAGTAACGATACTTCTAGAAAGAGCAGAGTATGTATAAAATTTCACAAATTCATTTGGAGTATTCAGTTTGAGTGCACGACAGAGTAACGGATTTGCATTCAATCCCTCCAAAGTGATGTTATCTATAGCCTTTGCCTGTTTGCGGATAAAATCTTCAGTCAAGATTTTGATGAAATTTTGCTCAAGTGTCATATCCGTGTTGCAGTTTTCTTGCAGTAGAATAAGAGCTTGTTGTTCCTTACCAGAGAGGGAACTAAAGCATCTTTCTCCTTCAATGGTGGTAAGGTTGTTGAAGTCTTCAATACTCGCGTTCTTAAAACCAAGAAGAGTTGAATAATGACAACCTATCGCATTGAATTTTGTTTTATTACTTTTTGTGGTTGCACCATCATAATAGATGCTAGCACATTTCACTATGAACTCATTTAATGTTGATGCCATACTAATCAAATATTAACCCAAGTTGAACAACTTCTACTTTTTTTGTTGACAAGACACCAATATTGCTTTGCTCCGGTGTCGGCATCTTGCCATTCCAATCATTTTCATCAAATACACCTGTTGACACAACTGCTTCAGTAAGCATCTTGACCACAGGAACAGCTACACTGTTTCCAATCAAGTGCATCCAACGAGCCCTAGATTCTGGCAGTTTGAAATCAGCGGGGAAACCTTGTATTTTACAAGCTTCAGATTTAGTGATCTTTCTGTATTTCTTTTCGTTAAATATCCTCTTCATGAAGTTATCTTTCCATTCTTCAACAGTAGCAGCTTGTAATTCTTCGGTCGAAACATAATCATTTGTATCACTTGCTACCAAGGTTGGATATATCTTTGATGAAGGGAGGAATATTCGGTTTATTCCATTTAACCCTGTACTAATTTTGGTGTTTTTGAAATCATATCGCATCTCAGTACACTTTACGACACCTTCCATTTCTAATTTTCGTAACGTGTCCATTATGCCAATCTTCCTTCTCTTAAAGTCCTTATTCAATTTTAATTCATCTACCATAATACGACCATTCTTGCTGCAAGATAACAAGAATTGTTCGCCCTCTTCCAAAGAAGATGGAACTTCGCAGATATCATAATAATATGGACTATGCTTAAGGATTTCCTTTTCAACTAATTTTTCAAGCTCCTCAAGTGTAATGGATGGATCCAATCCCTGAAAATGATCCAAACTTAGAGCATTTCCATCTAATATGCCATATTGACTCTTTCTGCGGTTTTTCAAGAGAAGAGTACATATTTGTTTCTCTCTTTTTGTCGTATCTTGTATATCCCACGAATGGACAGTTGTATGTCCATTTCTGAGATCGTTAAACAAAAAATAATCATTAAACCCTTGCTCATTACAGGATAAACTCCATCGAGCAGTATTAGCTCCATTTTGTCTATTAGCCTCAATATCAAAACCATCAAGGACATCACTTAGATATACTTGACCTGGATTGGGATTTGGTATATAAAACCTTTTATTGAATTTTTTATCCTTAAATCCTACAATGTAAATTCTCACTCTTGTCTGTGGAACTCCATAATCATAAGCATTAAGTAGGTAACTATTAGCATAATATCCAGCCTGCTGAATTCTATCAAGTATATATTCTAATGCTTTTGAATTTCTAGGGTCAGCCAAACCTTTCACATTTTCAAATATAAAGGCTTTGGGTCTTACCTCATTCAAAAGGTAAATAGTGTCATTCCACAGTTGTCCTCGGTCATCGTCGAATCCCATTTTTTTGCCAGCAATTGACCAACTTTGACAAGGAACACCAGCTGTCATAAAGTCATGCTTGGGCAGTGTCTTTAATGTGGTAATATCTCCGAGATTTCGATCTGGAGTTTCGTTGAAATTTTCACAATAAGCGGTTATAGCATCTTTAGCGATTTCGCTAAAACCAACGCTCTCGCCACCCATGCTTTTAGCAGCAATGTGAAAACCGCCAATTCCAGCAAATAAATCTACGAATGTAAATTTTGCCATTATATAAGTGTGTAGTTATTAATATTTTCAGGAGGATCTATACCGAGAAACTCTCTATAGATACGTACCTTATATGCAGTTCCAAGTTTATTAATTTCTGCAATGAAGCTTTGATATGTTCCTTGACCTCCAATAAGGTTCCAGAACTCTTCACCAATCAAAACAGAACGGTCATGTGTCATATCAAACCATCTTTTAGGGAATGACCATGCATAATCTTCTTTATTCTTGCCGTAAGGGTTATATACTAGAGCGTAGTATGCATGATTTACTTTATGCTCATTCATTGCCAACAACTTAAACATCTTCTCTTTACTTACTTTTGTTTGATCACTATTTGGCAATGGGGCTTTTAACTCAAATGCATAAATTTCACCTGTTAATTTACTTTCAATTAATATGTCGCATGTGACATTGACAGGAATAGGGTTACCACCTCCTTGAAGGACATAAGCTAATTCCTTATCCCAATCAGGTTTTTCTTTCTTTTTGCCATTCACACCATGCTCCAATTTATTCAGGACCTCTTGAATTCTTCTTAAGCTCTCTTCGCCAATGGTTCCTTGAACTGATGCTCCTTGAGAACAGTTTCCATGGTGTGCTAATGCCACCTGAACAGCAAGTTTCTCCCAAACACTTCCAAAGGGTGTTACAAATCTTCTTTCAAAGTGAGATCCCTTGAAAATCTCATCTGGAACTAACGCTGCATATAGAGGTTTACTAGCATGGTGCTTTTCTGCAACGAAAGGATCTGTGATGAGCACCTTATCCATAACCCTGTTCATCATTGTTTGAATGACGTCCAATATAGCTTGTGTTACTTTCTTGTTCATAAACTTAAATAGATTCAGAATTCCAAATTAATTTTTCCATCTTAACTCCAAGACACTTTGAGATTGCAACAAAAGCATCTAATGAAAGTTGTGATGTATTAGTACACCATTTCGAAACAGTTCCCGGCTCTTTTCCCAACTGCTCTGCTAGCCATTTATTGGTGCGTTTCTTTTCTGCCAGAACTACCTTCAAACGATTTATGTCTTTATTCATAAGGTTCTATGGTATGTTCTGAATACAAAGGTAATCATTATAATCGAAACTTTGTTCCAATTATAATAGTTCCCTTACAAATATATGTCGAAAAACGACTCTAGACTGAAATATACTTCAATGATACATTGAGAAACTTACTTAGATTGATTTTCTTTCTCCCCTCTTTCCTTAACTTTTTCCAACCCCGGCATCTTTTTAGCCAATGCACTTTCCCCTGCAGGAAAATAGAAGGAAAAGGCTTTATATAAGAAACTCACAATATCACTACGACTTTTATCCATATTGTAAAAAGCAGAGCAGACAAAGTACATTAGTTCGTGCAGGCTACATGTATCTTTGGGCTGTATACTTATTGAGGAGGCAACTATCAAGTCATGCTCAGCAAATGATAGAGCACTGGCAAGAATAGCTTCCTGTTCTTCTTCGGTAAATACCTTGATTTTTTCTGTTAACCATTCAAGCTCTCCTTGCTGAAGTGCTTGTTGCTTTTCGTTTTGATGTTCCAATAGGATTGCTACATTTTCTTGTTGCTTTTCTGTCAAGGCGTTTTCCAATACTTGGTTCTTTCGTTTAAGAACATTGAATTTCAGCAAGGCAGCAATGTACATACAGAAATACCCTACTGCAATATCGAATATTAGGATAAGCAGATAATTGTTACTTGAGTTTTGTGTGTCACTAGCCATATACTCGCTGATAGGGATAACAGCTAATAGCATGATGATGGCTATTGCATAAAGCACTCTGTATCGCGTTTTGTGGTTTACCTGTGGCAAAGAGGCAAACAAAAAGGCGATAATCAAAACGGCAATTATTGCACAAAGTGGAATGAAAGATGTTCCCATAGGTTTATTGCTCAGTTTGAGGGTTAACAATTATGCGCCAATAGCCACCATGGTCTGCTCCTTCACGAGACAAAATCCCCATAGAACGAAGCTTTGAAATATGTTTTTCTACGGCTCGGGAGCTTATTCCTATTTTATAGGCCATTGCTTCTGCAGACATTGATGGGTCGGAAATGACGAAATCAATAATCTTTTGTGCGGTTTTCCCAATGCTTTTAGATTTGTTTTTCGAATCTCCGAACTTTTTCTCCGAACCTTTTTGCATTATCTCCGAACCTTTCTCCGAATTTTCTTGCGCATCACCAAAGGTTTTCTCCGAACTTTTACTGTTTACACCGAACTTTTCTACCGAACTTTCTTCATTTACAGGGTACTTTTCGAGGGTACTATTTACCCTGTTAGCCACTTCCTCAACAGGTACAAACTCAAAAAAACAGTTATTCCTTTATTTTGAAATATGACATCAATTCCTTGAAATTATCTTGTGTACTGAGGCAAGTACCAGTCAAATAGTCATTGATTTTACCCCACTGATGAAAACCACGGTAATAGAACATCTTCAGTTCTTCTGTTCAGATGGTATGTTCCATGTCTTGCCAACAAGGAATGCACTAGCGATTTTCATGCTAAGCGTTAAGGCGATGATATAATAAAAGGGAATGTGTCTCACGGCACATCCCCTTTTCCTTAATAATTTATATGATTGAGTTATTCACCCCAATTCATAGCAGTCATACGCTTGTAAGAAGCATAACGTTTCTTAGCCATTTCTTCGCAAGCAGCAAACAGGTCAGCAGCTTCAGCAGGATATTGTTTTGCTACAGAAGCAAAACGTACCTCACCCTTCAGATAGTCTTGGAATTCTTCCCACTTCGGTTCTTTAGAATCAAGCATGAACGGATTCTTGCCTTCTTCTTCCAAAGCCGGGTTGAAGCGCCACAAGTGCCAGTAACCGCATTCTACAGCCTTAGCCTCTTCTGCCTGACTCTTACCCATACCGGCCTTCAAACCGTGGTTGATACACGGAGCGTAAGCGATAACCAATGATGGTCCGGGGTAAGCTTCTGCTTCGCGGATAGCTTTCAAGGTCTGAGCCTGGTCAGCACCCATGGCAATCTGAGCTACATATACATAACCGTAAGTAGTAGCAATCATACCAAGGTCTTTCTTGCGAACACGCTTACCTGAAGCGGCAAACTTAGCGATAGCACCCAGCGGAGTGGCTTTAGATGACTGACCTCCGGTGTTAGAGTAAACTTCGGTATCCAGTACCAGGATGTTTACATCTTCGCCTGAAGCAATCACGTGGTCCAAACCACCGTAACCGATATCATAAGAAGCACCGTCACCACCGATAATCCACTGGCTCTTCTTCACCAAGTAGTTCTTGAATTCGGCGATTGTAGCGCAGTTTGCACATTTGTCTTTAGCAGCTTCTACCATCGGGATAATCTTTTCGGCAGCAGCCTTGCTCTTGTCAGCATCGTTTTTGCCGTCCATCCATTCCTGGAATGCTTCTTTGTATTCAGCAGGACAAGTATCGCTGGCGATAGCATCCTTCATGGCAGCTTCGATACGTGCACGAAGTTTCTTGTCGGCCAAAGTCATACCCAGACCGAATTCGCAGAAGTCCTCGAACAGTGAGTTAGCCCAAGCAGGACCCTGACCCTTTTCATTAGTAGTATAAGGAGTTGAAGGTACTGAACCTGAGTAGATAGAAGAACATCCGGTAGCGTTAGCAACCATTTCACGGTCGCCGAACAACTGAGAAATCAGTTTCACATACGGAGTTTCACCACAACCTGAGCAAGCTCCTGAGAACTCGAACAACGGAGTAGCGAACTGAGAGTTCTTCACGTTAGCCTTGATGTCTACCAAGTGCTGTTTGCTCTTCACGTTCTTAGAGCAATATTCCCAGTTGACAGCCTGAGGCAACTGGCTTTCCAGGTGTTTCATGGTCAAAGCCTTGCCACCCTTCTTCGGATTGCCCGGACAAACATCGGCACAGTTACCGCAACCCAGACAGTCGAGTACGTCAACCTGGATACGGAATGTCATACCGTCAAATTGCTTTCCTACAGCTTTCAGTGTTTCGAACTGAGCACCCTTCTGTTCTTCAGCATCGAGCACGAACGGACGGATAGAAGCGTGAGGACAAACGTATGCACACTTGTTACACTGGATACAGTTTTCAGCATTCCATTCGGGAACGAATGCAGCTACACCACGTTTTTCGTACTGAGCTGTTCCCTGATGCCAAGTACCGTCTTCGATACCCTTGAATGCAGAAACCGGCAGCAAGTCGCCATCCTGAGCGTTGATAGGACGAACCACTTCGTTGATGAAAGCAGGATCGTTGTTTTCAGCCTTCGGATCATCCGGCAGGTTCACCCATGCGGGGTCAACAGCCAATTGTTTGTATTCACCGCCACGGTCAACGGCTGCGTAGTTCTTGTTCACCACGTCTTCACCCTTCTTGCCGTATGACTTAACGATGAATTTCTTCATCTGTTCTACAGCCAAGTCAACAGGAATAACGCCTGTGATACGGAAGAACGCTGACTGCAGGATGGTGTTGGTACGGTTACCCAAACCGATTTCCTGTGCAATCTGAGTGGCATTGATATAGTAAACAGTGATATTATGTTGTGCGAAGTATTTCTTCACTTTGTTAGGCAGATTCTTAGCCAGTTCTTCACCTTCCCAAATGGTATTCAACAGGAATGAACCGTTGTCACGAAGTCCGCGAGTCACATCGTACATGTGCAGGTAAGCCTGTACGTGGCAAGCTACGAAATTCGGAGTGTTTACCAAATAAGTAGAACGGATAGGAGTATCACCGAAACGCAAGTGAGAGCAAGTGAAACCACCTGATTTCTTTGAGTCGTATGAGAAGTAAGCCTGACAGTGCTTGTCGGTGTTGTCACCGATAATCTTTACAGAGTTCTTGTTGGCTCCTACTGTACCGTCGGCACCCAGTCCGTAGAATTTAGCTTCGAACATACCTTCACCGCCCAGTGCGATTTCTGCTTCCTGAGGAAGAGAAGTGAAAGTGACGTCGTCTACGATACCGATAGTGAAGTGATTCTTCGGCATCGGCAGAGACAAGTTCTTGAATACAGCCAAAATCTGAGAAGGAGTAGTGTCCTTAGAACCCAAACCGTAACGGCCGCCTACGATAACCGGAGCGTTTTCTGCACCATAGAAGCAGTCTTTAACATCCAGATACAAAGGTTCGCCGTTAGCTCCCGGTTCTTTAGTACGGTCAAGAACTGCGATAGTCTTGGCAGTCTTAGGTACAGCAGCCAGGAAGTGTTTAGCAGAGAACGGACGGTACAGGTGTACGGCAACCATACCCACTTTCTCACCTTTGCTCATCAAGTAGTCGATAGCTTCGCGAGCAGCTTCTGTAACAGAACCCATAGCGATGATGACGCGTTCTGCATCTTCGGCACCATAGTAATCGAACAAACCGTATTTGCGGCCTGTGATTTTGGAGATTTCATTCATATATTCTTCTACGATAGCGGGAACTGCTTCATAGAAGTTGTTGCAAGATTCTCTGTGCTGGAAGAAGTGGTCAGGATTTTCAGCCATACCACGGGCAACCGGCTTGTTGGGATTCAATGCGCGTGCGCGGAATTCAGCCAAAGCCTGTTGGTCAATCAGACCTGCCAGGTCTTCATTTTCCAGCATTTCGATTTTCTGAATTTCGTGAGAGGTACGGAAACCATCGAAGAAGTTCATGAACGGAACACGTGACTTGATGGTAGCCAGATGAGCGACACCGGCCAAATCCATAACTTCTTGTACAGAACCTTCTGCCAACATTGCGAAACCGGTCTGACGTGCAGACATTACGTCCTGATGGTCACCGAAAATACACAATGCGTGAGAAGCCAACGTACGAGCCGATACGTGGAACACGCAAGGCAGGAATTCACCGGCAATTTTGTACATGTTAGGAATCATCAGCAACAATCCCTGTGATGCAGTGTAAGTGGTAGTCAACGCACCTGCCTGAAGAGAACCGTGAACAGCACCTGCTGCACCCCCTTCTGACTGCATTTCCTGTACCAAAACTGTTTCGCCGAAGATGTTTTTACGACCTGCGGCAGCCCATTCGTCTACGTATTCAGCCATAGTAGACGACGGAGTGATGGGGTAGATAGCAGCTACTTCAGAGAACATATACGAGATATGTGCTGCTGCCTGATTACCATCACAAGTGATGAATTTTTTTTGTTTAGTCATACAATTACTAATTATTAGGTAATTAAAATTATTCTCTATCTCTTAATATAAAAAGCCGAAAAGCCACAACGGAATCTGATTGCCGTGTCCCAATTCCAGCTTGTGGGGGGCATAATATACGTTCGGGTTGTTCTTGAACTTGCATCCTTCGGCACAGATGCGGAAGTGCAAGTTACCGTCTACCATAAACGAAGTGCCTTTATCGCCTTTATACAGTTTGTGGTCTTTATACATTGTGTTCATAAAAAAGGTATCCAGAACATCTTGTTCATCGACCTTCACCGGATAAATGGAATACATCAGGTTGGTGTTGTGCATCATCAGTTTTGATGGTTTTTTAGGAAATTCCTCCCCCTTCGGATACACCATATTAATGAGACGCGCATCTGCCAGATACTTAATGTAATTCATCACCGTGGCACGCGAGGTTTGAATCTCCGTAGCCAACTGGCTGACGTTCGGAGCCACAGGTCCGTCCACAGCTAGCAAATATAGTAATTTTTTTATCTTCGAGAGATATTTCAATTCAATTTGTTTGATAAGAAGTATATCCACTTCTATCATCATGTTCATGGTTTTCAACAAATTCTCCGAGAAGTTGCGCTTCTCAAGGAAGAACGGATAGAAACCGTGATGCAGATAATCCTGAAAAAAATCAAGCGGTTTGACGTTGCGCAAGATTGTTTTCGCTATCTGTTCATGATTCTCTAAAATATCTTGTAAGGTATAGGCACGGAAATTGTTTCCGCTTTGCAGATTCAGGTATTCGCGAAAAGAGAAACCTCTCAGGTAATACACCTTTACGATGCCACTCAGTTCGGGATTTTCTTCTTTCAGTCTCATCACGGACGAACCCGTGAATACAATTTTCAGCCCGGGAAACTTTTCATAACACGCACGTAGGTCGTGGCTCCATTCGGGGTATTTAAACACTTGGTCTATCAACAAGACCTTGCCTCCGCGTTTGACAAATTCTCCAGCAAAATCCACCAGTGTATATTTAGAGAAATAGAAGTTGTTCATGTTGATAAACAGGCATGAACGGTCTGTGCCGAACTTTTCTTTTGCATATTGCAGGAGGAAAGTCGTCTTCCCCACGCCACGAGTTCCCTTGATACCGATCAGTCTGTCGTTCCAGTCTATTTCGTCCATCAGGTCCCGGCGAACAGGAGCATTTGTATGTTCCACCAGATAACTGTGTGTTCTGTAAAAGGTTTCCATGGTTGCTTTTTTATCGGCTGCAAATATAGCAATACTAATTCAAATTGCAAACTGGAG
>Ga0129308_1003048_pt1 | contig 12852 bp, 12 predicted proteins | sample L827metagenome_FD_94440 | JGI IMG/M metagenome (GOLD analysis project Ga0129308, IMG submission 94440) | Ring-tailed lemur group fecal microbial communities from Wisconsin, USA - L827 metagenome | ecosystem: Host-associated > Mammals > Digestive system > Large intestine > Fecal | place: USA...
ATATCAGCGGCGATGTGGACTTCATCTTCGGCCCGAATACAGCTTTTTTTGATCACTGTGAAATTTTTTCCAGGAAACGTCTCAGCGAAGAAAAGGCCTTCATCACGGCCGCCAGCACTCCCGCTCACCAGGAATATGGTCTCGTATTTTCCCACTGCATCCTGACAGGCAACGATGCGCCCGGCACCACATATCTCGGACGCCCCTGGCGGGATTTTGCCAAAACAGCCTTTATCTCCTGTGAAATGGGCGGCCACATCTGCCCGGAGGGATGGCAGAACTGGGGAAAGGCCCGGGCCGAAGCGGTATGCAGCTATATCGAATTTGCCAATCACGGTCCCGGCGCAGCATGCGAACGAAGAGCTGCCTTCAGCCGCCAGCTCACCAATCCCGATCTGGCCGAATATTTTTCCGCCCGCAGCGTACTGTGCGGCGCAGACGGCTGGCTTCCGCAGGAAGGCTGAAATTGCGCGCTCATAAGCCATGCATCACTCCGCAAATCGCGAAGTAGCGCAAACAAACCCGCCTTCCAATGGGGCGCGCGCTTCCGCGCCGCGGAACCTTCGCAATTTGCTCCGCAAATCGCGAAGTAGCGCAAACAAACCCGCCTTCCAATGGGGCGGGTTTGTTTGCTTAGTAGTTGTCAGCTTTGATTTCGAAGTAGGATTGGGGGTGTGCGCATACGGGGCAAACCTCGGGGGCTTTCTTGCCGATCACGATGTGGCCGCAGTTGGAGCACTGCCAAACAGTATCGCCCTCTTTGGAGAATACCAGGCCGTTTTCCACGTTGGATAACAGCTTTAAGTATCTCTTCTCATGCTCCTTTTCGATCTCGCCCACCATTCTGAAAAGACCGGCGATCTGGGTGAAGCCTTCCTCCTCCGCTTCCTTCGCAAAGGTCGCGTACATATCGGTCCACTCATAGTTCTCACCTTCGGCTGCAACCTTGAGGTTCTCCGCCGTAGTGCCAATACCGCCATTCAGCAGCTTGAACCAGATCTTCGCATGCTCTCTCTCATTGCCTGCTGTCTCCTCAAAAATCTTTGCGATCTGCACATAGCCGTCTTTTTTAGCTTTGGAGGCAAAATAAGTATACTTATTGGTTGCCTGGGATTCTCCTGCAAATGCCGCCAGCAGGTTCGCTTCTGTCTTGCTTCCTTTCAGTTCCATTTCAATACCCTTCCTTTCCCGGGAACATTCCGCTGCAGTTTGTCGCTGCCAAACTGCAGCTATTTCCATTATGTCCCTATACGAAAAGATTATTCCATATTTCAGCGCCCGTCAATCCTTTTTGAAAATGAGCTTCAGCTTTTTCTGATGATCTTCTTATAAAAATCCACCCCTTTTGGAAGCGCGCCCCGGCAGATATTTTCATTCAGGCCATGAATGCTCGAATACTGCTGGCCGTTAATATAGAGCGGTGCAAAGCGCAGGCAGTTATCACTCACCTCTTTATAATACTTTGCATCCGTGCCGCCCGTCATCACATAAGGGCAGACTCCAACGCCGGGATAAAGCTCTGCCATGACCTCTTCCACCAAATGAAAAGCGCTGCCTTCATAATCCACCACCGGGCAGGGATGATCCTGATAGATCACCTCTGTTTCAATATCATATTTTTTCGCCAGAGCGCTGATCAAAGCGATGCTCTCCTCATTGGACTGGTGCGGAATGAACCGCATATTGCCGGTCACATAAGCTTCCTGAGGAAGCACATTCAAGCCGTCCGCTCCCTTCGCCATAGTAAATGCCAGTGTTGTATGAAGCATCGCTCCGGCCGCGGGACTGATGGAAGGCAAAAGTTTTTTCAACAAAGGCTCAAACAGCCACATATTCGCAAAAATCACCTTCATGCCGAATTTCATATTCGGCGCCGTGCGGCGAAACATTTCTTTCACCGTAGGGTTAAACTCATTTCTAAACGGGCTGTGCCTCTCTGCTTCCGCCATAAACTTGCCCAGGCGCACCAGCGGCGTATTTTTACCCGGCGCACTGGCGTGTCCGCCCTTGCCCCTCGCCGTAAAACGAAGATCCCCATAGCCTTTTTCCAGAACGCCCACCATTCCGTAGGTGCCCTTCACCCCTGCGATCGGCTCTTCAATGATCATGCCTCCCTCATCCATCAACAGGGCCAGCTTCACGCCCTGTTCCTTCAGATACTGCACGGTCAGAGGTGCACCCTCTCCGCTCCATTCCTCCGTACAGCTGCTGGCCAGATATACGTCACACTCAGGCTCAAAGCCTTCCGCGATCAGCTCCTCCACCGCAGTCAGCAGGCAGAACAGGCTCGCTTTCGTATCCACCGTGCCGCGCCCCCAGACGCGGCCCTGTTCGTCAATGTCTCCGGAAAAAGGTTCATGCTCCCACTTGCCGTTCGCTTCCACCACATCGTGATGACTCATCAGAAGAATCGGTTCATGTGTTCCCTTTCCGCTCCACTTAAAAAGCAGGCTTCCGTTAAACACGTGCTTTTCGCAGGTCCTGTGAATATTCGGGAAAAGCTCCTCCAGTTTTTTATGAAAATCCAAAAATTTCGTTCTGTCCGGTTCAAAACGGCTCGACACCGTTTCCTGCCTGATCATTTCCGCCAGACGTTTTCCGTATTCCTCCGCTCTGGGCGTTTCATCCAGTTCCACCTTCGCATTCAGCGCAGCCGTGGGCTTCAGCATCGCCGCGCGAAGCAATACTACCGCAGTTAAAACAATAAGAAGAGCTAAAATCAACAATAAAACCTTCATATGTAAAAACCTCCTTTACAGTTTTCCTTTTTTAAACAGCACATAGCCGATCAGCAGCGCCAGACCCCCGCAGGGAATCATCAAAAGACTGGTCTGGGAAATGGCCGCCGGGACGAATACGCAAAGCAGCGTCATCAAAAGCACCGGAATAAACGCGATCTGCGGACTCCTGGTAAAATATTTCAGCCCCAAAGCTCCGAACAGGGCCGGAACCACGTTGTTAAACGCAGGCAAAAGCACCTCACTCTGCAGCACCGGCTGCAGGGGTACCAGCAAAATGACCCCTGCCACGATCACAAGGGTAGTACAGATCGCGCTGGTAGCCACGCTGAGCGTGGAAACGATTTCGTTTTCCGGCGTTCCCACCTGTGTCCCCGCAATATCTCTGGCGTTCATGGCACAGGGAATTTTCATATTGGTGAGATTTCCTGTCAGGAAGGACAGATAGCTTCCTCCCACGCCCAGCATCGGAGAATATACCAGAAATTCCACGATCGCCACCGGAATATAAATAATTCCCACTTTTGCGAATCCGCTTATAAAAGCTTTTCCCTCCGGCATCACACCATTGATCGCACCAACCGCAAAGGGCACGCTCACAAGCATGATGACCGCCACGATCAGCAGCACTCTGCCGATCCGATGCAATCCGTTGTTGAACTCCGCAAAAAATTGCGCCTTCTCCTCCTCTGACAGAGGGCTTTTTGTCAAAGGACTGCTATTTTCATTCTTAGCAGTTTCATTTTTCATTTCCGCACACCTCCTGTCATGCCATCTGAATCAGCACTGCTGCTGCCATCGCAATCAGCATACTCGCCGCCAGACTGAAATTTTCCAAAACCGTTTTCCCTTTTTTCTGGATAAAGAATTCAAATACCGCCATCGCCACTGCGGAAACTGCTGCCACGATCAACGGCATCACATCAGAACCCTCCCTCGGTACGGCTTTGCCCACATAGGAACCGATATAAGCGCCGCACAGCCCGATGAACATGGCTGTTGTAGCATGAGAACCGAATCCCGGTTTCGTGCCGCTTTCCTTTTTCGGAGCCCTCTGTACCTTTCCCAGATATTTTTTCAGGAAAAAAATACAGCAGAGCACGCCGCCCAAAATGCCGATGGTCATGACCAGCGCAATCGTCACAAAAGCGCTCATATTCATTTCTTCCAGACGCAGTCCCGACAGACCATAGCTCTGAGCCGCGATCTCCGCAACGTTTAACTCATACTGCAGTGCGCCCACGACGGACAGACGCAGCCAGGAGAGCGGCACTCCCAGCGTACCGCTCAGAGCCACCACACCCAGCAAAATGCTGATGGACGGCAAAAGCGTAAAAGTGGCGCTCGCCGTAATCGTTCTTTTCAGCACCTTCTTATCCATTCCGATCCTGATGCCTGCACGATAACTCTTCACCAAAAACACAACGCACATGATCGTAATAAACCCGAGTACACAGGCCACGATCAGGTAAAATGCGCCGCTGTTGACCCTGGACAGATAATCATTCATGATCTATTCCCCTCCTTCATAAAAATCAGCGATAAAATGCTATTGTCCTATCTTATCACTTTTTTCCTCATACCGAAAGGGGAAATTTCACATAAGTGACGCGTTAAAGTGCACAGACGCAACTGCCAACCGCCTGCGCACTGTTTTTACTGTTTACTGATCGTACGATGTCAAAGTTTCTGTTTCAAATGAGCCTACCCTCAGTGTACAAGCATGATCTATATATGCGTTCATCTGACTTGACAGCATGCTCTTCATCAGAATGTCCCATGTCAGAGTTCTCATATCAAAAGCTACCAGTCTTCCACAGTCTCATTATATTTCCCGATCAGACGTTCCTTTTCCTCTGCCGCCTGCATCTGCGTGGATCACCAATCCGGCCTGCATGCCGATCTGTACCATCCTGATAAAGTTCTGTATCAATCCATTCATAGATACCGCCTCTCTGCGTTTTACTCACTCGCTTCTTCGATCATTTTCTGAATTTCCTCCGCTTCCTTTCCGGAGAGCTTTTTATCCTTCAAAAATGCTGCAATAAACGCCGGAAGCGAATTATCAAAGGACTTCTCCAAAAGCGCTTCCGATTCATACCGCTGCACCTCTTCCTTCTTTACAAGCGCCGTAACTGTGGCGTTATCATTCCGCAGAATGCCGCGCGCGCAAAGCTTGCGCAATACCGTCTAGGTGGTCGCCTTCTTCCATCCCAGCCGTTTTTCGCACTCCTTCACAAGCGAGGTGGAATTGACCGGCTCCAGCTCCCAGACCACCCCGGCAAAACGATACTCCGCATCAAATAGTTTGAACTCTTTCATATCTCTCCTTCTTCCCTTTCCTGTCACATATTCTCTGCCTGCTCTATCAGCGGCAGTTCACGCCGCGCGCATAGGTTTATCCCAATAAACTTATTTCAAGTTTATTGGGGTAAACCTACCCCGTCAACAGCAATATTTTAAAAACTATAGCCTAATCCTCCACATTGTGCTAAAATGAAGCATAATGGCGAATCGAAGTATGAGCCATTATGCGCTACTTCGCAACAAGCAAAGCGGTTGCGGAGGTTCCTTACGGAACGAACCGAAGTGTGAGTTCATACGCGCTACTTCGCAACAAGCAAAACGGTTGCGAAGGTTCCTTACGGAACGAACCGAAGTGCAAAACCATTTCATTTTTCAAAAGAGGGGATCATTCTAATGAACAAAAAGGTAAAAAAGAACTATGAGCAGCTGGCTCAGGGAACCGGTCTGCGATTTGATGAAGAGTTCGGCGTGATCTACGGAAACCGCGGAGAATACACTCTGCTGATCTATGCGCCCAATGAAAACTATCCCTACCAGCTTCTCGTAAACGCATCCGTTTCCCGCACCGGCGGACCTCTGAGCAACGCAGAATGCAGGCAATTCGCGAAAGCGACCAAACCGGTCTCCTATCTCAGGCAAAAAGGATATTCCATGACCATGGCCCTGAAGGGCGTTGGCAATCAGAATAAGCTGCGCGACAGGCTCGACGAATCATTGAACGCTCTGGTTGGCTTCTTGCGCACCAACGGATTTGTGAACTGCTGCCAGTTCTCAGGACAACCCGGCGAAACAGACGCATACTGCGTGGGCAACGCATACATGCTGCTTTCACCCGAAGGATTCGCCTCCGTAACACAGAATACTTCCATTGTCCAGCAGCAGAAAGAAGGCAAAAAAGAGAATCTCGTGGGCGGCATCGTGGGCGCACTGCTTGGAACTCTGCTCGGCGTAGCCAGCATTATCATTCTCAGTCAGATGGGATATGTCGCCGTTATTTCCGGCATCATCATGGCCGTCTGCACGCTGAAGGGATATGAATTGCTGGGCGGCAAGCTCACCAAAAAAGGAATTGTCATCAGCATCATCCTGATGATCATCATGACTTATATCGGCGACCGTCTGGACTGGGCCATTATGGTCATGCGCGAACTGGAAACGGATCTGGCTTCCGCATACCGCTTCATTCCGGATCTGCTGAGCGCAGACATCATTGACTCCGGCTCCTACTGGATCAATCTGTTTCTGGTATACGCATTTGTTGCTGCCGGCGCAATTCCCATGATTATCACCGAGATCAAATCCCGCAATAACGAAGGACGTCTCGCCCGCATCGGCGCTCCCAGACAGACCATATAATCAATTTTCAACAATATAAAAGACAGGGCTTTTGATGAATTTCACTTTTCAAAGGCTCTGTCTTTCTTATTACACATTACGCGCGTTTCGCCGCCCGCTTTATGGCCGCTTCACAAACTCAAAACTCTCTTTCATGCTTTTTAAAAAAGTCATAGTACAGCCGCACGTTGTGCAGCTGCGTCCATCGTTTCACATCCACAGGTACCTCATCCATATCGTAGATCTTTGCACCCCGCATGGAAAGCAAAAAGGGTGAATGTGTCGATATCACAAACTGACACTGGTAAAAGCGGGCGGAATCCTCCAGAAACTTCACCAGCTCCAGCTGCCGCTCCGGGGACAGACTGTTTTCCGGCTCGTCTAACAGATACAGCGCATTTTCCTTAATCTTTTCTGTAAAAAAGGCAAATGCGCTTTCCCCATTGGAACGTTCCCGCACATTGTCCATCAGATTTTTGCGTACATATTTCGACTGGGTCTTGCTGCGCGCCATATTGACTTTTTTCAGCCGTTCGTAATCCTCCATCGATTCAAACCTGAATTTTGAATATTTGGCATTCAGGTACTCGTCAAAAAGATCCTCCCGTTTTACATCAATCCCCTCATTGATCGCCCGCAGATCCAGCATGAAATCAAAAACGTCATCGCTGGTCACAATGCAGCTCTCCTTCGGGATCCTTCCGACAGTTTCGCATTCACACATCTTCACATAATCAGGGAAAAAATTGGACCGATTAAAGGGCGTCTGCCTAGACACTCCCAGCTTCTGGGCAATCACGTTCAGAGCTGTGGTTTTTCCGCAGCCGTTTCCTCCATACAAAATGGTAATCGGCTCAAAATCAATCTGAGAAAACCCAACTCTGGAAAGCACCTGAAACGGATAAAAACTGTCATAGCATGTCCGCTGAATGCTCATAAAAAAATTGTGTTCCAGATCTTCTCCCGGGAACCGAAATTTAGTCAGATACATTGCGATTCCTCCACAATGGCCTCCACCAGCGCCCGCACATGAATTTTCATCGTATCCAGACAGGGAACCGGACTCACTTCATCATTCAAAAGCAGCGGCAATTCCGTGCACCCCAGAACAATCGCCTCGATTCCCTCTTCTTTTTCCATTCGCGCAATAATCTTCTGAAATTCCTGCAGCGTCTCCTTTTTTACCACACCGATCTCCAGCTCAGAGGCAATCTTCTCATTAACAAAGCTCACCTCTTCCTCATTCGGAATGATCACTTCGATTTCCTTCTCCCGAAAAGGAGCCTTGAAAAAATCCCTTTTCATGGTAAAGACCGTTCCCATCAGCCCGATCTTATGGTAACGAAGTTTGTCCGCTTCTGCGCAGGCCGCCTCCACAATGCTGACCAGCGGAAGCGGCGATTTTTCCCTGAGCCTGTCAAAAACGATATGCGGCGTGTTGGCAGACAGCGCGGCAAAATCCGCGCCGCTGCCTGCCAGATTCCGGATTGCCTCCAAAAGATACTCCGTCAGTTCCTCATACTTTTCTTCACCGCACAGCCTCAGAACATCAAATACATTCACGCTCTCGATCGTAAGCTTCGGAAAAACTCCTGTCCTTTCCTGAACCCCGTAAACGATGTCATGATAATAGGGAATCGTGGATTCCGGCCCCATGCCGCCGATCAGACCCAATTTTTTCATAAAATTATCCCTTCTTTTATAAGTCTCCTGATCTCCCGTTCTCCGGTATCATTGCCCCAGGGCGCACATTCGACAGAACGCTGAAAAAGCCTGTAAGCCTCCTGCTTATCTCCATCCAGGAGAGCCAGAAATGCCTTGCATTCCCACAGCTCCGTGCAGTCCTTCCTGCTGCAGTTCCAGCACCAACCGCTCCCTTCCATCTGTTCTACGATCTGCCGTGCCTTCTCGTGTTCCCCGCAGTAATAGCTTGCGCAGAACAAGTGGTAAAGGTTTCTCCGCTCATTGCCGCAGGCCTTTCCATGCAGTTCCTCAAAATCCTTGCCAAGAGTGCTGCACTCCTCATATTTCTTTGCAATCACACCCTTATACAATTCTCCATAATGCTTTGCCTGCTTCAGATTGCCGAGGCGATAATAACACTCCATGAGGTTATAATATGTATTTTTCAGATCAGCGTCATCCGCATCTTCTCCAACCTTCTCAATCTGTTCCTGTGCTTTCTTCAACCAGATCAGAGCCGCTTCATCATCCAGCAGATAGTCCTCATAAGAATAGGCAAGTTCGATACAAGCATGCCATTTTCCATAAGCGTGATCCTTTAACTTTCTGCCGCCGTCTCCTTCAAGCAGCTTTTCCACCAACCTGTTTTTCTCAAGCAGTTCTTCTTCCGGCAGATATTCTTCGTAAATATCCAGCACATCCTGAATCCGCCTTCCTTCTTCATCCCAGGATTCATATTTATACTCCGCAAGATCTATGCTGCCATACCGCTGTTCCACCATTCCCATAGCCCGGTTCCAGCGTTTGAGATACTTGTATAGATCCCTGATGTGCTCTTTAATATCTTTGCGCATCTTTTCAGTCACAACCTTCGCCAGCGCCTGCTTAAACCAAAGGATTCCTCCCTCATAATCTTTGATGTCCAGAAAATGATCATACATCTGGGAATAGGAATACTCATAATCCTCTTTCTTTTCCAGATCAGCTTCAATTCCCAGTTCATAATATTCCACAGCCTCGTCCGCTCTTCCCAGCATTTCCAGAAGCATTCCCTTATGTCCCCAGTTGCGGCTCTGCTCGTCCTTTTCCAGCGCCTTATCGATTTCCTCCAGCGATTTCTCATAATCGCCCAGTCTCGCATGAAGGTCGGAATACTGCCAGTAGCTCGTAGCGCTGATCCCGACCATTCCTTTCTGAATATCCAGATATTTTAAGGCTTCCCGGGCATATTCGATCTGCGAAGTTCTTGCAAATTTTCTGCGGTACAGCCATGCAATTCTCCATGCAAAATCCCGCGCATCCGGCGCTTTCTCCAATCCCTTCTTGTAATATTCGATCGCATCGTCCCACCGCGCAAAATCCTCATGGCTGCGGGCAATATAATAATACATCCAGGCAAAATCCATGCCCCGCTCCTCGCAGATTTTCAGATGTTCATACGCCTTCTTACCGTCATCCTTATATTCCACATAATATCTTCCCAGAAAATATCTGGCATTTACGGTATCTGCAAGCTCTATAGCCCTTAGGGTCCACTTTTCCATATCTGCCTGCGAAAAGAAGTCCATATTATTATTATCGTCATGGAGATAGGCTCTCTGCATATAAGCCTCTGCCAGAAGATTGTCCTGTCCTCCCTTTTCCTCCAGTTCCTCAATCACCTTTTTGGCATACTCGTCAATTTCCTTTTGCTTTTCTTTCTCCTCTGTGAGCCTTCTCATGAGCACCAGCTTCTTAACCATGAGGTAGGGACTGCTCACGCCCGCTTCATCGGCCTGATCTACGATATGCTGCGCATCCTTAAACTGATTGTAGGCAAGAAACACCCGAAGCGCCCGGTCATAGATCTCGGAGTGCCCTGCAAAGATTTTTTTCGCATCATAGAAATTGTCCACGACCTCCTGTGCTTTTCCCAGAGCCTCGTATGCTTCCTGCGCGTAAAAATAGGCCCAGTAATACTGATCATTCAGCTCTTTCATGCGCTCACACAGCGCCGCTGCCGGTTCATATTCTTTCAGCTCCCTCAGGAATAACAGCTTCGCCATCAGGAAATCCACATCCCCACTCTGCAGGGAAATGGATTCGTCAAAAGCTGCCCCCGCAGCTTCTTTCAGCTTTGCCGCTTCCTCCGTCTCCTTATCCTTCTGCTGCTCATAAAGTATATGAAAGGCCTTTCCTTCCAATTCAAAGCTCTGTGCGAGCCGATAATTGATTTCTTCTTCATCCGGCAGCTCTTCGTCTTTTGGTGTTTCCCCGGACTGTACAGCCTCCTTTTGCTGAAACAGGCAGCTGCGCCAGCCTCTCGCCTCTTCTGCTGCTTCCTCCCCGCGACCGTTCTCCAGCGCCATCACCGCCTTTGCCCAATGACATTCAGCCGTATTGGCCTCCAGAACAGGATGCTCCCTGAAAAAACCCCAGCCATCCTTTGCACGCCCTGTCTGTATGTAACACCAGGCCAGACGGGTGCCCTCCTCCACCGTGAGCGCATCCGCTTTCTCGCGGACATACATTTCAATCAGCGCAGCGTTGGTTTTTTCCAGCAGATCATTTGCTGTCTGCGTATTGTACATTCTCCGGCTGCGCAGCGCATATTTTCTCGCCTCTTCCCAATCTTCTTTTTCAGCACAGATTTCCGCAAGCCTGACGGATGCCGTATATGCCTGCTCATCGGTCAGACTGTCCAGCTTCAGAAATTCCCGATAGCTCTCGGCCGCTTCCTCCACAAGTCCCCTTCTGTCAAACATTCTGGATGCTGCAAGAAAGATACGGCAATCCGACCTGTTTTCCTCCAGCAAGCTACGGGCAATCTGTTCCGCCTCTTCTTCCTGACCGGAAAGGAAAATGACCTTCGCCCTCTCCATCGCATACCAGGGATGAGAAATTCCCATTCCGTCCAAAAAGGCCACCTTCTGGATGAGCGTTTTCACCCAGTCCTGCCTGTCCTCAACTTCATTCTCCTGATTCAGCAGCCTGACAAGCTCATCATAGTGGTTCAGAAAATCATCGTAATCCGCTCCCGAATCCCCTTCCAGCCTTTCAAATGTAAAATCCGTATTATCCGCACCGTCCGAAGCCTTCCAGACCATAAACTCCACGAAATTCTGATTCAGATGCTCCTTAAACTCCTGCTCATTTTCGACAATTCCAAATGCCCTGTCCAGAATCCGCCATATTTTGGCAGGCATCCGATAATGATCTGCCAGATAAGAGAACATCCGCCACTGCGCCTCTTCGCCAAGCTCCAGATCATCCAGCAGATCATCCTTTACGAGCGCCTCCCATTCCTCCTCATTCAGGCGGCTGGAAAGAACGCGGTAAACTTCATCCACCCTCTTCAAAAACAGGCTGACCGGATCGTTTGCCTCTTCCTCCGCCACATCTTCCTCCGGTCTCCTCGCATAATTCAGCGCCTCCTCATAGGCTTCCCGAAGCTGCTTAAAGCCCTCCGGATTATCCTCCGGATTCACCGTTACCAGCTTGTTCCTGTAAGCATCCCGGATCTGCGCCTCATCCTTCGTTTCTGCAATTCCCAAAACTGCAAAAATATTTTTCCCGCTCATTTTGAAATGACCTCCTCCATGCTTTTTCTTTTATCCGCTAAAACTCCTCTAATTCTGTAAATGTCACACCGCTTTTCTGTGCAATTCCGCCTTTTCAAAATGACCTCCCCCCGTACCGATATAGCTTTCCTCCACTACGCGGGAACCGATACGGTAAAGCATCAGCAGCTTATCTTCTTTTTCCAGATAAAGCGAAGTCATACACCGCAGTTTTCCAATCATTATGTATCATTCCTGCCTTCATTTTTTTCACTTATTTATTTTACACGAATTATCATGTTTTGCGAAGCCCACAATTCAACTTCTATCAAATAGTGTACGAAAAAGGGCAGCGCACTCCATGCACCACCCTCATTCCTGATCACAGGCTCACCTGATATTTCTCCATCATTTTCTGTCTCAATTTTAAATCCCCCTGAATTAACGGAATCTTCCCTGCATCCTCGCTGCCAAGCATACGGTTCACAAGCGTTAAGATCGCTTCGCTGGCCTTGTGAACGCCGCGTTCTTCTCCAATGTCAATCCCCTCCTGAACTCCCTCCTGGCGCAAATCCTCCAATGCTGTACACATGTTATAACCCCCTTTCTGATTCAAATATGCTTCCCGCTTTCCCTCTTCAAGCACATGGCATCCTAAAAATGCCGCCATTATCTCACAGCCTTCATCATCCAGATTCTCGAAATGCGAGGGATTCTCCTTCACATAAGCCACCATGGCCTTTTTATCCGCCGCAAACGGCAGCAATTCAAACAGCTGGCGCAGGCCGGTTTTGAAATTGTTCGGATTCACATTTCCTCCGTGAATCACATTGATCTTAAAATCAGGACAAAGCTCCTTTAAAGCCGGAAAACCTGCAGGAAAGTCCAGCATCTCATGCAGCCTCACCGCACTGCTCCATGACTCCTCCCCGTAGTAAAAAATAATGCCAAGCACTGGTGAAAAACGATCCCCCGCTTTCACACCGCTCAAAAATTCGGCACCTTTTCTCAATCCTTTCTGCTTTTTTAATTCTGCCTTCCGCTCCTGTATCTGTCTCTCGTACAGCAAGGCGGCGCTTAAGCACTCCCGGACAGGCATGATAAGACTCATTTCTTTCTGATTCTGAATTGTGATCAATACCTGTCCATCCCGGTCATTATAACAGAACACCGCATCCGGCGTCTGTCCTTTAAACTTTTCCCGTCCTGTTCCATCCATGTAGACAATGTCGGATGTTTCCGGGAGACGC
>Ga0129308_1003049_pt1 | contig 12852 bp, 10 predicted proteins | sample L827metagenome_FD_94440 | JGI IMG/M metagenome (GOLD analysis project Ga0129308, IMG submission 94440) | Ring-tailed lemur group fecal microbial communities from Wisconsin, USA - L827 metagenome | ecosystem: Host-associated > Mammals > Digestive system > Large intestine > Fecal | place: USA...
AAAGATATTATTTTGAAAGTATTGCAAGAATTGAGTGTTAAAGGTGGAGTCAACAAGATTGTTGAATATACTGGAGAAGGTGTCAAATCTTTATCTTTAACTGATCGTGCAACAATTTGTAATATGGGTGCTGAACTTGGAGCAACTTGTTCATTGTTTGCGACAGATGAAAGAACAAAAGAATATTTAAAACAACAAGGTCGTGAAGATGATTATGTTGAAATGGTACCAGATGCTGATGCCACATATGATGAAAGATTAGACGTTGATTTATCGACATTAGAACCTATGGTTGCTAAACCACATAGCCCTGATGCTGTAGTTTCTGTTAAAGAATTAGAAGGTATGCACATTAATCAAGTTGTGATTGGTTCATGTACAAATTCATCATTTGCTGATATGATGAGAGCTGCAAAGATTTTAAAAGGAAGAAAAGTTGCAGAACATGTTTCATTAGTTATTGCGCCTGGATCTTCAAGTATTTTGGCTATGTTATCTCAAAATGGAGCATTAGCTGATATGATCCATGCTGGAGCGAGAATTCTTGAATGCGGTTGTGGACCATGTATAGGTATGGGACAAGCACCATTGTCAAAGGGTGTCTCTCTAAGAACAATCAATCGTAATTTTAAAGGACGTTCAGGTACAAATGATGCAGGAGTATATTTGGTATCACCTGAAATTGCTGCTTTATCAGCAATTAAAGGGTGTTTATCTTGCAAGTTTGAAGAAGATATGTATTTAGAAGAAGTACCAAGTACACCATTTATAAAAAATGAGAATTTCTTCATTAATGAATATGATCTAGATACTCAAGTTTATATGGGACCTAATATTAAACCTGTACCTAGAGGAGAAAAATTAACAAATGAATTAAATGGTAAAGTTGTATTAAAAGTTGGAGATAATATTTCTACTGATCATATTGTTCCATCAGATTCCAAACTATTGCCATATCGTTCTAATGTGCCACATCTAGCAAAATTCTCTTTCTGTAAAGTTGATGATCAATTCTATACAAGAGCAATTGAAAACAATGGTGGATTTATTGTAGGTGGAGATAACTATGGACAAGGTTCTTCAAGAGAACATGCTGCTTTAGTTCCAAATTATTTAAAAATAAAAGCTATTTTTGCTTTATCATTTGCAAGAATTCATAGATCTAATTTAATTAATAATGGTATTTTACCTTTAATTATTGATAAAGATGGATATGATTTCTTTAATGATCAAGATGAATATGTTTTATTAGATGTAAAAGATGCAGTTGAAAATAATAAAAATATTGTTGTGAAAAATGTGAATACAAATGATACAATAACAGTAGGACTCAAATTATCACCAAGAGAAAAAGTGATGATTTTACAAGGTGGTTTGTTAAATGCTATTAAAGAGCTAGGAGGGGATTTTTAATGAAAGCTGTTTTAATACCAGGAGATGGAATTGGACCAGAAATTTCACAAAGTGTCATTGATATAACCAAAGCAATGAACTTAGATATTGAATGGGTAACATATCAAGCAGGTGCAGAATATGCTGCTCAAACAAAAGAAGTATTTGAACCAGGATTGGTTGATGCCATCAAAGAATACAAATGGGCATTAAAAGGTCCTACAGCAACACCTATTGGAACGGGATTTAGAAGTGTAAATGTAGCATTAAGACAACAATTTGCTACTTATGCAAATGTTCGACCAATTCGTTCTTTTAAAGGAATTGACTCTAAATATGAGAATATCGATCTTGTAATGATTAGAGAAAATACAGAAGACCTATATAAAGGTATTGAATATATGGTCAATGATAATATGGCAAATGGTGTGAAGTTAATTACAAGAGAAGCCAGCGAAAAAATTTGCCGTTATGCTTTTGAATATGCAAGAAATAATGGAAGAAAAAAAGTGACTGCTATTCATAAAGCAAATATCATGAAATTTACTGATGGATTATTCTTAGAAGCATTTAGAACAGTTGCTTCACATTATCCAGAGATTGAAGCACAAGAAGTTATCGTTGATAATATGTGTATGCAGTTGGTGTTAAGACCAGAAACATTTGATGTTTTGGTTGCACCTAATTTATATGGGGATATCGTATCTGATTTATGTGCTGGATTAATCGGAGGTTTAGGTTTTGCGCCAAGTGGCAATATTGGTGATGATTATCGTATATATGAAGCAGTTCATGGAAGTGCTCCAGATATTGCAGGAAAAAATATAGCTAATCCAAGTGCATTATTATTAGCATTTGCGTTAATGTTAGAAGCTTTAGGACAATTAAAAGAAGCTAATCAATTAAGAGAAGCATTAGCTGCTGTTGTGGAGGAAGGAAAAGTCGTTACACCTGATATTGGGGGTACAGCTTCAACAACAGAATTTACTCAAGCAATTATTGAAAAATTATAGGAGGGGAAAAGAATGCCGTCACATAGTCTATTTGAACAAGTTTCGCATGGATCATTAGGTAATAAAATATTTGATATTTTAAGAGATAGAATTTTAAATGATGAATATGAACATGGACAAAAATTAAATGAATTAGCATTAGCCAATGAATTAAAAATCAGTCGTACTCCTATTAGAGAAGCTTTAAAACAATTAGAATTAGAAGGGCTTGTTGAGAGTATTCCAAATAAAGGAGTTTATGTTAAAGGATTTTCACCAAGAGATATTGATGATATGTTTGAAATTCGTTTAGCTTTAGAAGGATTAGCAATTCAATTAGCTATTGATCGTATGGACGAAGTTCATCTAGCAAAAATTAAAGATGTTTTTGAATTAATGGAATTCTATACATTAAAAAAAGATCAAGAAAAAATTAATGACTTAAATATTTTATATCATGAAACAATCTATCAAGCTACTCAATCACAATATTTTGAACAATTATTAAAAGATATTCATTATTATGTTTCAGTAACAAGTAGACACTCTATCACTCAACCTGAAAGACTAGAAACGGCTATTAAAGAGCATAGAGATATTTTGGAAGCCATTATAGCTGGTGATAAAGAAATAGCGAGAGATACAATCCAAAAACACATTAGAAAAACACAAGTTTTGGTTAGACAATATTATGCAAACAAACGTGGAGAATAGGTACTTTAGGTATCTATTTTTTACTATAATTAAAAAATATCGTTATGAAAACGATATTTACAAAGCAATGTCTTTTAACTTTTGAATAAGAGTATCAGGTAAATCATCTAAATCTTTAATATAAATATGATTAGGATATGTTTCCATAATTTGAACAGTTTGAATACCAATACCTATAATATCAATATCCTTTTGCTTTTTATAAAAATGAGTTAACTGATGGATTCTTTGTATACCATGAGTATCACCATCAGACAAAACAAAAACAAATCCCTTTCTTCGTCTTTGATATTCAGATAATTCTTTTAAAACATATTCTAAAGCAATATCTTCATGTGTACCACCTGAAACATGCATAGAATAAATACGATCAAGAGTATTTCTCTTTTGACATTCTTGAAAAGAAATTATTTTTGTCATTTGAACAGATGTACCAATTGTCTTATGAGCTAAAATGCTAAAAGGAATATGGAGTGTCTGCATAACTCTAGCTAATTCATAACATCCTTTCATGGCATTAACAATTTTCTCACCACTCATAGATTCACTATTATCAACAAGAATAGAAACACAGAGTTCTTTTTTATGTCCTTCTTTATGCTTCATAAAAACACGACCATCTAAAGAAGCACGATATAGATTCTGTTGATCAAGTTTGCGAGCATATTCTAATTTATGTTTTGTCGTACTTTTCGTTGCATACATTCTTTCTCTTTTCATTTTTCGGGCTAGTTGATTACTTCTTGCAATACTTATATTTTTAGTACGCATAGCAATTTGTCCATAATGCGATATCGGCTGTGATTGAATATCAGTAAAAATAATTTTATTTTGTAGAAAAGAAGTGTTTTCTAATTCGTTTTTGAGTTGATTATTTTTCTCTTGTTCAATCTTTTTTTCTCTCTTTGATAGTTCTTGAAGGAGTTGTTGTTGAAGCACTTTTTCATTCTGGTTTTCTAATGATTCCATTCTGTCAAATTCTTCATCACTCATATCAATATTATATTTGCTTTTTGTTTGTTGTGGTTGAGAAGATGCATTGTTTTGTTTGCCAAAACGAACAGCCATTTCACTATCTTGTGAAAAAAGATTATTTGGTAAATTGGAAAAATGAGGTGATTGTCTAATCAAATCAAATAATTCATTGACATTTTGATCTATAATTGGCTGACATAATTCTAATATCTTTTTAGCGATTTCTAATCTTTCTGTAGTTGTTTTAGATAATAAACGTCCTTGAATAGCTAATTTTCTAATAGGCTTAAAATGTTTTGGTAAATAATGAGGCAAATAAACAATACTATTCTGTAGACTAAAACGATATCCATATGTGCAGATACACATGATTTCCTTCATGATTTTATCCATTAAATATTTTTGATCTTCTATTTGATGTTTTTCTTGAATAAATGATTTAATAATTGCTGTTCTAGCGAACATTAAAGCATTCCATGTTTCTGGATGTTCAATTCCCATAGAATTTTCAATAGCACCATCTTCAATAGCTTTTAATAAAATAGGTAGATTTGTGAATTGAATATACTGATTTAAAGATTTCTTTAAATCGAAAGCCTTTAATTGTTTTTGATTATATTTTCTTGCATCATCATTTGCTTTGTTTTGTGCTTTTTTGGCATCTTCATAGAGGCTTGACATAACACGATAATCAGTATATGACAATTGTGCGATTTCATGAAAATTGAATCCTTCCATCATCAAATGATATCCCTCTGTTGATAAATGTGATGTATAACGATAAGGAGCATTTTCTCCTAATGTAATAGTGGCTTTGGGGTAACCCATTTGTGAAAAATGTTGATCTTCATCATTAATGATTAGTTGAGTAGGATAAAGAGTATAAATTGAAACATGTTTCTTTAATCTTGATTTTTCTTCTTTTGATAACATATTATTCCTCATTTGTAAATTCTTGAACAATCAAACTCATGACAGTCGCAGCAGCACCATCTGTAGCCATAATTTGAGTGACATCATCAAGATTAAAAATATCATCATCTTCCTCTGCTAATTCAGAAATAACAGTCACCAAACTAGCACGAATAACATCACCTTCTAAATCAACTGTCTTATGTGCCCAATTGATAAGAGTTCTCAAATCTATTCTTTGAGTTGTTTCATTACCCTCATTCATTATAACATTATTAAAATTATCTAATAAAGATGATATTTGCCTTGCGATAGTTTTATCAATTTCAGTTTCTTTGACAATAATATCTGTCATTTTTTCAATAGACAACTTAGATAATTTAATTTTATTTTGAATACGAGACTTATGTGAAATATTCATTTCATTCGTTCCAGCATAGCCAATATTCATACTTTCGGCAAAACGAAAATGAGGATGAGCATAGATGATTTCTCCATTATCCAGTATCTTTTGCTTTGTTCCATCAAGAACATCATTTAATGAAGAAAGGATATCACTATCAACCATATTAATTTCATCAAAAACAAACATTCCACCATATTTCATCATTAAAGCCAAAGGTCCATATTCAAAAACAGTTTCACCATTTCTTAAAACATATTTACCAAATAAAGAGGATTCATCTATTGAACGACTTCCAACCATTTTTAAAGTAGGTAAACCTAAAGCTCCAGCCACACATAGAATTTTAGTCGTTTTTCCAGTTCCAGAAGGTCCATAGTATAAACATGACCATGTTTTTCCTCTTTTTAAAGATTTGATAAGATCAAAGTCATTTTGATCAAGAAATTCTCTATTTCTTAAATATAATTCCTGATTATCACGAATAGAGTTTTGTAAGAAAAGAGGAAGCTGACTTACTTCTTCTTTTGTATATAATGGTGTAATATCTAAAACAGAAATATTATTTTGAGATTGTAAGGATTTTTTTATTTTTTTGTTTTTTTCTATATCAATAAGTTGAAAATCATTTTCAATTTGAAACAAGAAAGATGGTATAAGAGAATTAGTAATCATATTAATATGATAGTGATTTAATAATTCAACAACAGAATCATAGTGTAAATACATGAAATCAGCATGTTTAAGAATAATATCTTGAAGCAATATAATTAATTCATTTGCAAGATTTTCTACGATTTTATATTCATGTGCATCCCAATTATTACCATAATGATGATTGGACATATCAAGTTGACGCCATAGTTCGTAAATATCTTGAAATTGTTTGCATTGATATTGGTTATATAAATAATTGATAGAAGTCAACATTAATCTGTAAATACTAGAAGAATGAGGATTAATACTCGCAATAATCAAACGTTGATTATTCTTATCATATTCAAGATAACTTTCTTTCATTTGGTTCCTTTCAATTGAAAAAAGAATAAAACGATCATGAACATAGTATTCAACTTTATCAATATCAATGTGACTATGAACAATTCCTTCAATTGCTTTATGATTTTTTTCATCAGCAGGATATGTAGTTCCTTCAATGATTTCATTGTCTATTTTTCCATAAATAATTTGTTGAGCATTATACCCGGGTGAGATAGAATATGGTTTATATTGTTTTAGTTGATCAAGCATATATGAATCCTCCTTATTGTTTATATTATAACAGATGTTTTTTTTAAAGGACAAATTATATGCATTGAAAAGAATTATATTTTCAGTTGCTGAAAATTTTAAACAAAAATATTTGTTTTTATTTATACTTATAAATAAGAGGAGGATGGATCATGGAAAAGAAACCTATAAAAATTGTAACAATTGGTGGTGGAAGTAGTTATACACCTGAATTAATGGAAGGATTTATTAAAAGATATGATGAACTTCCAATTAAAGAAATTTGGTTAGTAGATATTGAAGAAGGAAAAGAAAAATTAGAGATTGTTGGAAAAATGGCACAACGTATGTGGGATGCTTCACCATATGATGTGAAAGTGCATTTAACATTGGATAGAAGAGAAGCTTTACCAGATGCTGATTTTGTGACAACACAATTTAGAGTAGGATTATTAAATGCACGTATTAAAGATGAAAGAATTCCATTTAGTTATGGTATGTTAGGACAAGAAACAAATGGGGCAGGAGGAATGTTTAAAGCTTTGAGAACAATTCCTGTTATTTTAAGTATTGTTGAAGATATGAAAGAATTGTGCCCTAATGCTTGGTTGATTAACTTTACAAATCCTAGTGGTATGGTAACAGAAGCAGTCATGAGATATGGAAAATGGGATAGAGTTATTGGATTGTGTAATGTTCCTATTGGCGCTATGATGAAAGAACCACAAATGATTGGGAAAACATTAGATCAATTAACTTATAAATTTGCTGGACTTAATCATTTTCATTGGCATAAAGTTTATGATGAAAATGGTAAAGAAGTGACAAAAGATATTATTGAAGCAACATATGATCCAAATATTGATGATGGGACACCTGCTAATATCTTTGATGTCAAATTCTTTAAAGAACAATTATTATCAATGAATATGATTCCTTGTGGATATCATAGATATTATTATCGTGAAGAAGAAATGCTGGCTCATGGTTTAGAAGAATATAATGATCCAAAGATTGGTACTCGTGGGCAACAAGTGAAACAAACAGAAGCAGAATTATTTGAATTATATAAAGATCCAAATTTAAATTACAAGCCTGAACAATTAGCAAAACGAGGAGGAGCACATTATAGTGATGCTGCTTGTGAAACAATTGCTTCTATTTATGGAAATAAATTAAGTCATATTGTTGTGACAACAAAAAATAATGGTGCTGTTCCTGATTTACCAGCAGATGTTGCTGTGGAAGTTTCTGCATATATTGGTTCAACGGGTGCAAGAGCGATTGCTTTTGGAACTTTAGAACCTGCCCAAAGAGGTTGGTTACAATGTATGAAAAATATGGAGTTATGTGTTGAAGAAGCTGCTGTAACGGGTGATTATGGAAAATTAATTCAAGCCTTTGTTTTAAATCCACAAACTGTTGCTGGGGAAAAAATGAAAAAAGTTATTGATGAATTGTTACTTGCTCACAAAAAATATTTACCACAATTTGCTGATAAAATTGCTGAATTAGAAGCAGCAGGTGTAACGATTAAAGATGATGTAGCAAGAGAATTGACAGAAAAAGGATTATAGTGATAAAAACAGATATTTTTTAAATTTTGAGTTAAAAATATCTGTTTTTTTTTAATTATTGAAAATCATTGGATTTTTACTTTTTTCCCTCAAAAATATGATAAAATATATTCAGGTGATTGGTAATGATTTTTACGTATAAACAGATAGCAAGCTTGAATGATACTGAAACAAACATATATCATTATGTGATTAAAAATTTAGAATCAGTATTAAACATGAGTGTAAGAGAGTTGGCTGAAAAAACATTTGTTTCTACTGCAACTATTATGAGATTTTGTCAGAAGTTAGAATGTAATGGTTTCATTGAATTTAAAATGAAACTTAGGTTGTTTTATGAAGGAACATTGCTTCCAGATGTTGAAGATGAGGTAGATGTTTTATTAGACTTTTTCAATTATTCAAGAAGTGATGACTTTAAAGAGAATATTGCTACCTTTGTAAAATATATTCAAGAAGCTAAGACTATATGTTTTGTTGGAATTGGAACAAGTGGTTCATTAGCAGAATATGGAGCAAGATATTTTTCTAATGTTGGTTATTTTAGTCAAAGTATTACTGATCCATATTATCCACCATTAATTGATGATAATCATTCACATTTATTAATTGTTTTATCAGAAAGTGGTGAAACAAGAGAGATTATTGATCAAATTAGAATATATCAAAGTCATAATACAAAAGTATTAACGATTACAAATAAGCCAGATTCTACAATAGATAAAATGGCTGATGCTAGTATTTATTATTATGTCAAGGATATTGTTCTTCCTCAAACATATAATATATCTTCACAAGTGCCAGTTATTTATATTATTGAAAGACTTGCGAAAGAACTCCATAACTATAATAAAAAAACATTGCCAACAAGAATATCAACACGAAATGTTTAGTTCCCTATTTTTCAAAAATCATGTATACTGATAACAAGGAAGTGATGATATGATAACACCAAAACATTTAAAAAAGAAAATAAAAGGTGATTATAGAATGGTCGTTGTCAGTGATATACATGGACATTTAGATCGTTTTCAATCATTATTACATAAAGTGAAATATACAGCAGATGATTATTTAGTTATCATAGGTGACTTTGTTGAAAAAGGAGATCAAGTCATTGATACTATTCATTATGTTCAACAATTAGATAAAAATGATAAAACATTTGTATTAGCTGGAAATTGTGAATGGGCATTAAGTGCTTTATTAGAAGTTCCTGAATTAGCAAATCAAATACCCTTATATTTAAAAAGAATTTCATCTAATGGTTGCATTAGAGATGTTTATCATAAACTTCATTTAGATGATGGATCAGAAACAATGTTGGGAGTTCAAAAAAGAATTGCTGAATATTTAAAAGATGAACTTGATTATATTTCACATTTACCTGTCACATTAAAATTTAATGATTTTTTATTTGTTCATGCAGGAATAGAGAAAAGAAAAGATTATCAAAATAGTTCATTATCATCACTATTAGAAATGCAACATTTCTATGATCAAGGACATATATTGGATGAAATGGTCATTGTTGGGCATTTACCAACATCTAATTATTTTCAAGATTATATTGACAATAATATTATTATCGATGATGAAAAGAAAATTATAAGTATTGATGGAGGAACAGGTGTCAAAAGTATATCTCAATTAAATGCACTTATCATTACATCAAAAAATGGGCAAATAACTTATGATACAGAATATGTACAGCCATTACCTATCGCAAAAGTAAAAAATGATGTGTATATAGAAAATGTCCAGACACATAAAATTGCATTTCCTTATTATGAAGTTTCTATTTTAGAAAAAGGAAATCAATTCAGCTTATGTTATCAAGCCGATACACAACAAAAATTAAAAATAAAAAATGAATTTTTATATCAAAGAAATCATCATCTGTATTGCTTAGATGATTATACAGATTATATGTTATCTGTCAAAAAGAATGAAAAAGTCAAAATCTTAGGTATATACGATCAATATGCCTATGCTATATATAAAAACAAAGTAGGATGGATTGAATTAAAAAATATAAGTATGAATTCATAATAATTGCCAAAACTATATATGGTGATATTAATGAATAAAGAAACAATTATCGAAGAATTATTAAATGGTGTTAACATGGGAATGGTAGCTATTGATCACTTGCTTGATAAAATAGACGATACAAAATTAAGAGATATCGTCATTCATCAAAGGAAAGCCTATGGAGAATTAAAAGAAAAAATTCAAAGACAATATCCTCATAGCCCTGATGAAATCAAACAAAAGTTTATGCTAGAATCCATGATTGAATTAAAAACAATGATCAGCGATGATGCAAAAATTGCAAAAATGTTAACCGAAGGTTGTAATCAGGCGATTATGACTGTGACACATTTGTTAAATAAAGAAGAAACAATTGAACCCAAACTTAAAAATTGTGTCAATGATTTTGAAGAAATATCTGAGAGTTATTTAGAAGAATTAAAATGCTTTTTATAGAAGGACATGAATATGTTCTTTTCTTTTTGTCATAAAAGTGTCATCATTATATAATAAAGTAAAGATGGTGAGAACATGAAAACAATATTATTAGTCGAAGATGATTTATCTCTTGCAAAATCATTAACAGAAGCATTAAAAATAAAACAATATGAAGTTATTGTTGTTCATTGTTATAGAGATGCTTATATTCAAATCCAACAAGCAACAATTCATTTTGTTATTTTAGATATTCAATTGCCAGATGGTGATGGCATACAGTTATGTAAAGATATTCGCCAAATCACACAAGTTCCCATTCTTTTCTTAACAGCGAGTGACAGTGAAGAAAAAATTATCGAAGGACTAAATAGTGGCGGTGATGATTATATGACAAAGCCATTTCGTATCAAGGAACTTTATGCCAGAATGAATGCATTATTAAGAAGAGTTTTTCCTGATAGTCAAAGTATCAAGCTTGGTGATTATCAAATCGATATAGAAAGAAGAGAGATATATAAAGGAAAGTTGCCTATTGTTTTATCACCTATTGATTTTGAAATATTGAAAGAGCTTCTTTTATCAAAAAATAGGATTTTAACAAGAGAACAACTTCTTCAAATTATAGAAAAAGATGGACAATATGATGTTGAAGATAATACTTTAACAGTTCATATAAAAAGACTAAGGGGAAAATTAGGAACTTATCATGGTGTTTCTTATATTGAAACAGTAAGAGGAATAGGATATCGTATTAACAAAGAGGTGCTATATGAAAACGAATAACAGAAATTTTATCAATTTAAGATATTTATTTATACTTTGTCTCTTGATAGAACTTATCTTTTATAAGCTTTTTCAATCAAGAGTTTTCTTTTTAATGAGTAGTTTGTTGTGTTTATGTTTATTATATATGTATTGTCATTTCATGATGATGAATCTATATAAAGATATGCGACAAGTTATTCAATCATTTCATAATCCTACAGATTTTCAAATACAAGATGGAGATTTAGGTATTCTGTATGATGAAATAAGACAATTACAAAGACGTACACATCAGTACGAAATAACCATAGAAAATGAAAAAAAGAAACTAAGAGAAACAATTGAAGATATCTGTCATCAAATGAAAACTCCACTTGCAAGTATTGGGATTTATAATGAATTATTAGAAGTTGAATATAATAAAGATTATGTTCAAGAAACAGGACAACAAATTGATAAAATGAAATATTTAGTCAATACATTATTAACCCTTGCCAAAATGGAAAGCCATCAAATTCACTTTGATTTTCAAAAATTACCTATACAATATGTGATTGATTTATCATTACAATCACTACATTCAATGATTGAACAATCACAAGTATGTATACATATAGTAAATAATCAAGAAAGTTTTTATTATGATGAAAGTTGGCTACAAGAGGCATTTTCTAATATTTTAAAAAATAATATTGAACATGGTTGCTCAAATATTACAATATCAGCTTATCAATATGATCAATATATAAAAGTTAAAATACATAATGATGGACCAGAAATTGCTTCAAAAGATTTACCACATATTTTTGAAAGATTTTATCATACTCAAAATCAAAAAGGTGTTGGTATTGGACTTGCTTTAACCCAAGAAATTATTCATAGACATCATGGAGAAATAGAAGTTTATAATGAACAAGGTGTTGTTTTTGAAATTTTATTTCCAATATATTTTGTAAGTGAAAAACATCAACTGTCATAAAAGTGTAAGGTCTAAGAAAGATAATAAAGACAGGAGGTGGAAATGATGGAAAGCATTGTTCAAATGAATCATATTACAAAAATTTATGGTGAAGGAGATCAAAAGGTTTATGCCTTAAATGACATCAGTCTTGATATTGAAGAAGGAACATTTGTAGCAATCGTTGGTAAAAGTGGTTCTGGGAAATCAACACTTTTGCATGTTATGGGAGGATTGGAAAAGCCAAATGATGGGGAAGTGTTGATACAGGATATTTCACTTTATACAATGAAAGAAGATCCACTGGCAATATTAAGAAGAAGGCATATAGGCTTTGTCTTTCAATTCTTTAACTTGATTCCAAGTCAAAATGTTTATGAAAATATCATATTGCCATTAAGATTAGATGGTAGAGATGAGGACAAAGAGTACATTGAAGATATTCTTCAAATACTAGGCTTA
>Ga0129308_1003050_pt1 | contig 12851 bp, 8 predicted proteins | sample L827metagenome_FD_94440 | JGI IMG/M metagenome (GOLD analysis project Ga0129308, IMG submission 94440) | Ring-tailed lemur group fecal microbial communities from Wisconsin, USA - L827 metagenome | ecosystem: Host-associated > Mammals > Digestive system > Large intestine > Fecal | place: USA...
AATTATTAATGATGTGTTAATAATTAAATTAAAGGCAGTTGAGGTGAGAATGATGAGTGCAGGAAACAGGATATATATGGCTATAGATTTAAAATCTTTTTATGCTTCTGTAGAATGTGTAGAGAGAGAATTAGATCCACTCAATACTAATCTGGTGGTTGATGATTCAACTAAAACAGAAAAGACAATCTGTTTGGCTGTTTCTCCTTCTCTTAAACATTATGGTATCGGCAGTAGAGCAAGGCTCTTTGAAGTAGTTCAAAGGGTCAAAGAAATCAATAGAAAAAGAAAAAATAACAGGTGTAGGGAGTTTAGAGGAAAATCACATATTGATTCAGTGTTAAAAAATGACTCAAGTCTTGAGCTTGGATTCATTATTGCCTCTCCGAGGATGGCATTTTATATTGACTACAGTAAAAAAATCTACGAAGTATATTTAAAATACATCTCGGCTGAAGATATTCATGTTTATTCAATTGATGAGGTTTTTATTGATGCAACGAGCTATCTTAAGACTGTTAATAAATCTCCAAGGGAATTTGCAAAAATAATTTACAGGCTCTCTAATGATAATAACTTATGACATTTAATCCTTGTATTCTTAGTATTTCATCTTGTACTTCCAGAGAACATTTACAATATTCTTTATATGTTTTTCTATGATGAGCTTCTAATTCATGAAGATTCGAAGCAAAAACACACCAGGGTAAATAATCTATTTCGGAATTATTATTAATAATGAAATGTTCTGCTTGTTCTTTTAACTTTCTCTTTTGCAAATTTTCCTCAATTTTTTGTATTTCTTTTTCGTCTTTCCTTTGTAGATAGTATATTGAAAAGAAACTACAACAGTTGCTAGTAGTGATAGCATACTTAAAATAATTTGTATTATATCTGCTATAGACAAAATTTTAATCTCCTTTCCTTATAATCCATTTTACTACTCTAAACTGTTTTTCAAAAAGTCCTCAAGAATAGATTTTAAATATTTTTCATCCGTCTCTCTTTCATTTTCCAAATTTCCAGAAACTTTTATACTTTTTGAAATAACAATACTATCTTGTAACAATTTATCATCAGTATTAACGATAGCCTCTTTAACAGTTGAATCGTCAACAAACATAAATACATCTGCTTCTCCTTTATCTGCAGAGAGCACTTTTACACCTCCATAATATGTTTGAAGACTTTGATTGCTTGAACCTATCATTGACCTAACCTTTATACTAATCATTATAGTTTTCTAATGACAGTTTTTATTTTTATCATAGTAAGAGGTTTAACCATTTTACGTGTCGCTGTCCAGTGACATTTTTCTATAACGGCAAATCTTTTTTAGAAAATCTGATTGCTTCTATCGCATAACAAGCTACTGCTAAAAAAATAAGTAATTTCCAAATGAAAGCAGTATCTACACTAGGAGTACCTACAGTTAACAGTGAATTTATATCATACAACCCCACTAGGTAAGTTTATTAAATATACTTAATTCTGTAACACCCATACCAGTGTTAAGCATATTTTCAGAGCCAAACATACCAATCGTTGAAGCAAGGAAAAAACATACTTAGTCCACCTCCAAAAGCCATTGCCCCTTGATCTACCTGGTCTGCAATTAAAGAATTTGATAAAATAATAATCAGAATAAATATTGGAAGTAACCTCATTGCACTATAATACATCTGGTTCATCATAGAGGCTGGATCCATTTCACTCATTTTTTCTACCATATCTGATGAAACCCCATCATATCTAACGTAATAGTCAGCATTCCTGAAGGAGTTAATTCTTCTTTATCAAACACACCCTCGGACTGCTTCAAGGCATACGCATATTCAAATTGTTTTACATATTTGTCAATACTGAATTAATTCTACCTCAATTCAATAGTTTTAACTAAAATTAATAATAGCATCTCTTGATTCTACCAGTAAAATAAAACTATCCTTAGATATAATATTAAATCTAAGAATAGTTTAACATCTAAATTTTACTATGTCCTAAAACAGGGTAACTGAGATTAAATCATAGCTAGAATGATTATAATTAAGCAAATCCGTGATAAACAATTCGTCACGGATTCAGGTTTAATTAATTTTCTTTTTTCTTCTTTTTAAGTAAAGCAATCCCAGTAGCTGCTACTAGTAAAGTTCCAATAGCCATAAAGTTTGTATTGTCCCCAGTTACAACACCTGGCTTAGTAGGTTTTACTGGCTCCATTGGTCTTTCTGGTTCTACTGGTTTATCAGGATTGAGAGATTTAACTTCTAATTTATCAATTGCATTATTGATTGCATCAACTGCTGCATTGATTTCTTCTTGAGTAGCATCTTTGTTTTCTAGAACTTTATAACCTACATCAATTGCATTTTGTAATACGTTCCATGATTTTTCAGTATACTTGCTTGCATCCAGCTTATTTGCTTTATCAATAACTGTCTCTAATTCACTTGTATCACTAGGAGCTTTAAGACCTTTGATAGCATCATCAAGTGTTTTAAGTGCTTTATCAACTTGTTCTTGAGTAGCATTACTATCTTTATTAACAATGATTGCTTCTAATAAAGCTTTTTCAAATCTTGACCATGATTCAATAGAATAGTTATTATTTTCTATTTCTTTTGCATCATTAATCTTATTTGTTAGTTTTTCTTTGTTTGAAGTAACTGTATCTCTTAATGTATCGATTGCATTACGTAAATTATTAGTTTCTTCAGTTACATCAGCTTTTCCGTCAACATAAGATTTTTGAGCAACAATTAATGCATCAATCATTTCATTAACTGATCTGCAAGATTTATCAGTAATATTTAATGTTTCAGCTTCTAAAATCATATCTTTTAAAGTTAAATCTTCAGGTATTTCTTCTAATTCAAACTTAACTTCTGCAATTTGATACCAGTTTCCCTTACCTTCAGTAAGAACAATTCTAACATATTTAGTTAATTTCTTATCAAAAGTAATAGTTTTTTCAAATGCTGAATTATCTAACGTTCCTACTGTTGTCCAATTTTTTCCATCAGTGGAGATTTGCACATCAGCACCATCAATTATATCTTCACCAGCATTGCTTGGTTGAATGATTTGGATAGAACTAATATTTATTGGACGAGTAAATGTGAATTTAACTTCTTTACCAATTTCTTGGTTGCTATTAAACCAACATTTAGTATTAATATTACCATCAATCATATTATTGTAGTTATTAGATTGATAATAAGTATCAGTTGCTGAAATAGTTGGAACTTTAGCATTAGGTTTAACTAATGATTGCTTAGCTGCTTGAATTGCATTATAAGCATCTATAGCCTTTTCAACAGTTAATTCTTCACTATTAAGTAAAGTTTTTCCTGTAGTTACAGCGTTTTTATAAGCTTGATATCCACTTGAATAATCACTTTCATTTAATGGATATGTGACTTCAACATATAATGAATAATATTCCAATTTAACAGCTTTATTTTTAGCATCTTGTAATGCTCTTAATGCGTTATTAACAGCTAATTGTCCACTTGTTTCGTCAAAATATATTTCTTTTGCTGTTGTTAATGCTTCATTATAATCAGCTACAGTTTCATTAATATATTCACTTACTGCTAATGGTTCAAATATTTCTTTTTTTAAATCAGTTTTATCACAATGTAATTGATATTTTAAAGTAATTGTCATATTACCGTTATATTTACCATCTAATGGTAAATCTGATTCAATAAAACTATATCCAAATAATTCTTTTGCTTCAAAATGATACTCACTATCATTCAAACCATAGAATACATCATCTGCAGCAATAGTCTTACCAAAATTATCAATATATTTGATAGTAACTGTTGCTGTATCTTCACCCTGGAATACTTCACCCGGAGCAGGTAAAGCCTCATTGAAGCCTGGAGTTCTTCCCAATTTATCAACATCAGCTTTAAAAACATCATAGTCTGGTTGATTATCGTTCGCATTCCACATCTTATAAGCTGTTGCACGTGTGCGATGATAGATTTTATCTTCTACGCTTTGTTCGCTTTCATAATTTGGATCATCACACCAAACTGCGTAAGAACCACCCATTACATATTCTGGATAAGGTTCTTCAAAAGTTTGTGCTGTTCCGGATAAGTTAGAAAATTTACCAGGATGCCATTCATTATAAATACGATCACCTTCTGGTACTGCATTAGTTTGCCACCACCAAGAAAGTACATAGTACATATAAACATCAGAATAGTTGATTACTTTGTTACCATTAGCAACAAAATCCGCTACCGAAGCACAGTTTTCAGGAGCTGCCCAGTAACAAATTTCAATGCCACTATCTAATGTATAACCTTCATAATCACCAAATAATAAACCATCATTCCATGCTCTTGGAGTCATTCCGTTATCTTTAACTATCTTAGAAATATCATTAAAATATGTCATAATTTGACCGTATTGTTCATTACTAAAACTAGAGAATTTAGCCAAGAACTCATCACCGCCAATATTAAAATGTTTACATCCGGCATCACCAAAAAATTCAATAAATTCAGTCATTAAATTTACTAAGAATTGTCTAGCTTCAGGATTTGTAAAGATATTAAAACATTGATTTCGACGGTCGTCAGTTGGGAATAATTCTCTACAACTGTAATCAGTTGGTAGATATTGTAAAACTGCTCCCAGGTGACCTGGAGAATCTAAAGAAGGAACGATTTCAATATGATAATCATTAGCAACTTGAATAATATCTAAAATATCTTGTTTACTTAATACATCATCATATTTATATTTAAATCCTTCGATTGCATCTAGAGTATCACTTTGAATTCTAAATCCTTCATTTTCAGAAAAATGAAGTTGAACTGCATTATATTTTTGCCAAGATAAATCTTTGATTTGACGAATTATCCATTCTTTAGAAAATGGTTTACGAGCAATGTCTAAATGCATTGAACGTAATTCAACATCTGGATAATCAATAACAGTTCCTTTCTCTAATATTTTATCATTAATCTTTAACATTTGAATTACTGACATTAAACCATAATAAATACCAATTTCATCTTTAGCGGTTACTGTGATTTTATCAGTAATATCTAATTTGTAGCTTTCAGCTTTTCCTTCTAATTCAACCACATCTTCCATTCTAACAACAATATCATTAACTACTGCATTCTCTTCTTTACCGAATACTATTATTGGGGCTTTAGCTAAAACTCCAGCGGCTTCAAAATTTGAACTAGTTAATTTTAAATCTTTTAATAAAGTAGTATTATTTAATGTTTTTTCATTTGCTACTACAAAAATTCGACTATTTTCAGCAAGAGTAAAATCTTGTCCCGCTTCTTTAGTATATTGTTGAACATTTGGATAAGTCATTAATGATGTTGATGCATTAGCAGCTTTAGTAGTTGCTAAAAATCCAGATATCACAATGGCTATAGAAAGTCCAATTTTCAATAGCTTTTTAATTTTTTTCATATTATTCCACCTCGTCAAAGCGCTTACATAAATAAATATATAGAGGGACCGCACTTTTTATGATAATTTACGGTCCATTATCACTAATTAATTTAGTTTTCTTTTTTTAACAAAGCGATAACAGCAGTTGCTGCGATAAGAGTTCCAATAGCCATAAAGCTTGCATTATCACCTGTTGCTACACCTGGTTTAGCAGGTTTGTTTGGTTCAGTAGGTTTTACTGGATCCATTGGTTTTTCTGGTTCAACAGGTTTAGCTTCTAATTTATCAATTGCATCATTGATTGCATAAACTGCAGCATCAATTTCTTCTTGAGTAGCATCTTTATTAGCCACTACTTTGTTTGCTACATCCAATGCATCTAGTAATGTCTTCCATGATTCTGAAGTATAATCTTTTTCAACTAAGTCTTTAGCTGCTTCAATAGCTTTTAATAATTCAGTTTTATCTGCTACTATAGGAGCTTTAACTAATGCATTAATAGCCCTATCTAAATCATCGCAGGCCTTATCAACCTGTTCTTGAGTTGCGGTTGTATTTTCCAAAACTTCTATTGCTTTGTTATAAGCAGCTTTTAAATTATTCCATGAATCTACTGTATAATCAGCTTTATTTAATTTTTGTACTTTTTCTATCAGTCCTGATAAATTAGTAATATCAGCTGCATCTTTTAATGCATCGATAGTATTTCTTAAAATCATTTCTACAGTTGTAGTATCAGTAGTACCTTTAACATATTCTTTTTGACCAGCAATTAAAGCATCAACCATATTAGATACTAAGATAGGAGCTTTACCATTTATATCTAATGCTTCTGCTTCATTAATCATATCTCTTAAAGTATTATCTTCTTGTGGTTGTTCATAAGCAAATTTCACTTCAGAAACTTGATACCAGAAACCTGGTTTAGCTTCAGTTAAGCGGACTCTTACATATTTAACTGCAATTTTTTCAAATGTGGCTGTGTAATCTAAATCATTTTCAGTAATTGATCCAACTTTAGTCCATGTTTCACCATCTAATGAAACTTCAATATCAGCAGCTTTCAATGCATCATCACCTACATTAGAAGGTTGAATAACCTGAACACTTGTCATATTAACAGCTGTAGGAAAAGTAAATTTAAATTCTTTACCCGCTGCTTGTTCTTGTCCAAACCAGCACTTAGTATTCAAATCGTTATCTAACATTTTTTCATAACTATATTCTTTAGTTGGATACCATTGATTTTTTTCGTAATAGTTATCTGTAGCAGTAATTGTTGGAATGTTTCCATCAGGTTTTACTAAGTTTGATTTAGCAGTTTTAATTGCTTCATAAGCTGCTTTAGCAGTCTCAGCATTTAAAGTATCGCTAAATAATAATGCTTTACCAGCATCTACAGCTTGTTTATATGCTTCATATCCACCAACATAATCATCTTGTTTTAGTGGATATGTACTCTGTACATATAATGAATAATATTCTATTTCAACTGCTTTTGCTTTAGCTTCGATAAGTTCATCATATACTTCATCTACTTCTGCCTGTGTTGCATCAGTTTTATCATTAATAGCTTTAGCAGCTATTAATGCAGTTTTATATTCACTAAATGTTTCATTGATATAATCTTTTTCTTTTAATACATTTGCTACTTCGTTATTTAAAGCCGCCTTATCTGTATATAATTCATAAGTGAATATATAAACAGCACCTTCTTTAGTGTAAGTACCAGTAATTGGTGTATTATCAATTACACGGTATCCATAAATAGGATCAGCACTAAATTCAAATTTTTCACCAACTGTTCCGTATTTAATTACTTCATGTTTTAATTCTTGAGCATTTTCATCTACGAAACGAATAGTAATTTTTCCTAAATCACCAGCTGTTAAGAATTCTCCAGCATCTGGTAATGTAGATCCTTTTTCAAATCCAGCAACATTACCTAATTTAGCATAATTTTCTTGGAAACCATCAAAATTGATAATTGCATTACTGCTTGTATTCCATGATTTAGAAGCTAATGCACGTAATTCATCAGCAATATCTTCAGTAATTACATCTTCGCTACATAAATTTGGATTGTCACACCAAATTCCCATTGAAGCACCTTTAATAAAATTAGAATTATCATCTACAGCTGGGTTACCTTGAAATTTTCCAGGCGTCCATTCATTATAGATTTTACGATCTGCATTCAAATTATCAAATGAGTGTTGTTCTCTACCATCAGTAGGTTTATCATTACGTAATACATAATAGAAGAAACTTGCATTGATGTTATAAATTGTATCATGACCTTTATTAATGAATGTTTGTAAATTTGCAATACTTGAATTCCATGACATTTGTGACCAGAAATCAATTCCAATATAGTCATGCATTTTTATTTTTTGTGCACCTTCATAAGAGCTTTCACCATAATAAACACCATCATTCCAAATTCTTGGTGTAAATCCACGATCATGTACATATTCAGCTAAATCATTAATATATCCAGCAATTACATCTTTCCAAATATATCCTTGACCATATTTTTCAACTGCATAAGAGTTTAATACACTCTTATATTCTGTAGTGAATGGCGGACGGTCAAACTCCATATACTCATCGCCACCAATATGGAAATCAGTACATCCCTCAAATAAATCCATGTATTCATCATATAAACTACGGATATATGCGATAGCTTCAGGATTAGTAACATCTAAACCAGATCTATAATGATTTCCGCTATTATTAACTTGCCCGTATTCAGGATGAGCTTTTAAAATTTGGTCGACATGACCTGGACTATCAAATGATGGAATAACTTTGATACCATATTTTTTAGCCTCTGCTAAAATTTCTCTAACTTCTACTTTTGTTAAATATTGATCAGAAACGATAGCTGGATCAGTTTCACATTCAATTCTAAATCCCATATTTTCAGAAAAATGAATTTGAAGAGCATTCATTTTCATATAAGACATTTCTCTAATTTGACGAATAAACCAATCTTTAGAAATGTATTTTCTAGCGCAGTCAACGTGTACTCTACGTTCTGCAACATTCGGATAATCTATGATTTCACCGTAAACTAAACCATCATTAGTAATAGCTAAATTTTGGATTGTTCTTAATCCATGCATAACAGCATTTTCACTGGCACCAGTTAAACGAACTCCATCTTCTCCAATTGTGATTTTATATGCTTCTTCACTATTAGAGTTATTAGTAATTGGATTTGTTTTATCAATATTGATTAAAATATCTCCATAACTAACATCTTTTTCTTGAGCAAAAACCATTGATAATGGAGATGAAATAATTCCTTTTTCAACAAATTCTGAATTTACTAATTTCACCACTTCTTGCAATCTTACATTTTCGATATTAGTTTGATTTGCTAGAACAGCTAATCGACTATCAGCAGTCATTTTCCAAACTTTATGGCTGTTATCTGCTTTATAAGATTGAAGAATGGGATTTGTTAATGCCTGTAATTGTTGATCAGTAAGGTTTGAAACATGATCGCTAGATGCTGTTGTAACATTATCTTTAGCTAAAACGCCTTGAAAACCTACTGATTGACAAATAATAGCAGCTGCCAAAAGTGCCGGTGCAACTACTTTAAGTAACCTATTCATTGATACTTTCCCTTCCATTTTCTACTCACTTTAAATTAATAAGTTAGTACATATACTAGTTTTTATTAATGTTGCAGATTAGGTAAATCAGATCCTCCATATAAACAAAAAAACAGTATGATTAAAATACCTTATCTAAAGGTTTAATTTATGCTAATTATTATCAGTTGTTTTATCAATAATACGATATTAGTAAATTATTATAATATAGTAGAATAGTAATTCTACTATGTTTGTGAATATCTATTAGAGCTAGTCCCAAAACTATAAGTAATACCCATTAACATTTCAACATTAATCATTCACTAGTATTTTATGCGTTATTTAAATACTAATTTAACTCCTTTCTTAATTTTTGTTTTCCCTTTTAAAATACAAATATTTAAGTTAGCGCTTACATCCCTCCTTACAGAATGTATTTGGTTTAAATAAAATTATCATATTCTTTTATAAAAACCTAACACTGCATTCACTTCTACAACAATCATATCATTATAAAAATGTATGTTCAATAGCCTTTTATGCATGTTTTATCACTTTTAGCAAAATATTTAATAATACCTGTATACGTGATGAAAAATACAAATATTTGGATTATATGAGAAATAATCTAAACATTTTTCTATTATACAATGCACTCATCTGGTGAATACGATAAAATATTTTCATCATTTATTTTAGAGGAGCATTTTATTAAGAATATAAAAGTTGAAAATATTACATATAAAAGCGGAAAATTCGCAACAAACAATTTTATACTTCATTTAACTATGAGAGCATATAATACTTTACGAATATTGGACAATTCAGCCTATAATGATACATAAAAAAGAAATAAGAGTCATACGGTGGCAAGAAGGCGACTATCAACAGACATTAAAACAATGATAATAACAGCAGCAAAATATGTAAAACATGCAAGATTACAATTTGGCAATAGATACACAAACATAATATATAAAATAGGAATGTGTATAAGAGAAGTAAGTAACTTTGCCTAAATCTTTTGAATTTTAAGGGATTGTTTTGAACTATGCACTTAAACATTAATTTTTTACTTTTAACTTCCAAATTAAGGTTTTATATTTAACTAATATAATTGGCGTGTGGAGTATAGCCTGCATCAACCTACTTATTTTCACTATTAAAATATACACATAGGAGGAAAAACACAGTCATCATTTATAGGATATACGTCCAAACCATTTCACATGTTATATAATATCACCAATCTTTAAGACATTTTTATGATCTGCTATGTACTTTTCTATTTATCAATATTAATAAACCTCTCCACATTCCCCTCAAACTACACTTTTTATTCTAGCATCAATATGATTACAAGCTATTCCCACAAGGGAACACCTTGGGATAATGCTTCTATCGAATCCTTCCGTTCATTAATTAAAAGGGAATGGTTAAATAGGCAAAAGATATGTGATTATAATCACGCATATAGATTAGTATTTTAATATATTAATGGTTTTTATAACACTGTAAGAATTCATGGACATTGTGATTACCAATCACCATTAAATTATGAAAAAGAATTCAATGAAGTATTAAAAAATTAGGATATCTTTGTCCGAAATCTTGACAGAGTATAATCTCCTTGCCCTTTCTCCCCTTAACAAAACAACAGTATACTTCTATTAAACTGTATCGTTTTCAAATAGAATATTTTCAATTTATTCAAAAATTCCCAGATATCTTCAAAACTATTTAACATCTTATTCTTTAGCTCTATATATGCTTTTTTCATATCATTCCTGCCAATTTTCATTAGTACCTTGAGATCTTTTTTCACCACCGATGTATTCTTGATTACTGCTATACAACCATTTTCCTTAATACTACCACTTATTACTTTTCCTCTAAAAAATGAATACTCTCCATAATATTTAAAAATCAGCTCTATGTCATACCAATAACTTTTCATCTCGATAATATCATCTATCATAAATGTCATCTCATCGCTGTAAATGACATAGTCATATACGTTCTTTCTATCAATTTTTGATAAAATATTACTGAGAGACATATCTATCATGAACACCGCTCCTATGCTACTCCTGTATGTTTCTTCAAGTTTATATTCAAATTTCACCGCTCTCACCGCTATCCTTTCTTCTTTGACACATACTCTATCTCCAGATGATTAATATACTTTTAACTTTACATCCAGTTCCTTTCACTCTTGGCGCTTTATTTGTCATAACTTATACACTCGATCTATATTTTTACTTATAGATATTATCAAATTAGACTATCATATCCGTTGTCTCAATCTTCTCATAATCTATACTTTTCCACTGATACTCTCCTATAGAGTATATTTCTTATTAAATACACTCAATCTAAATTATTTTTATCGTCGTTATTTTTCTCCACAATACATATGATAACAAAATACACACTTAAGATATAGAATGTTGAATTGTGATAAATAAATCCACTGATAAAAAATAATACACCTGCCACTAGATACAAATAGTCACATATTTTTTTCTTAATCACTTTTTTCTCCTAATTCATAAATATTTTTTGTACTAAAAAACATTGACTAATAGTTATTAGCAAATAGTTATCATTAAATTAATCAAACGAACTACATTTGATCTATTAATAATTATCTAATGCTTTAATTAGAAAAAGGAATATAGCTCTAGACAGTTAATACGTAATCAGTCCTACACTATATTCCTTTTAAAAATTCATACAGGTTGTATACATTAGTTACTTGTAAATTTATAAATACCAGCACTCTATTAATTTTAGATTGAGTTGAATATTTTATATAAATAATTTTTATACTATCATCTACTCCTGCTAATCTTTTATTGATTTTTGTATAAACGCTCATTTAAACATGAATAGATTCTAATTTATAATTCAACTGAGAATTAACCCATACCCTCTCAAAATAAACTGCTATATTAATAACATTTCTATCACTATCTTTAATATATTTAGTTGAATCTACCTCTTCTTTAGAAATCTACAGTAACAGATCAATCCATTCATAATCCTTAGAAAGCTCTCCTTGGCTTAATAAACTATTTTCAAAAGCACCAACACCTTGTCGAGCATATAAATTAGGGGGGGAGAAAATACGGTACGATAAACATCTTGTAATAATACCAAACTATTTACATCATTAAAATTTTTGTGTCGTATGTCAATCAATATATACTATATACTAAAAATCGGATATACCACGATAATAGAAGTGAAGTATACCTGATTTTAGTTACAAAGTAATCCCTTTGAGTACGCTTCTCACCTATAAATATTATAAATTTATTTAATATTGTGTTTTTCCTTTTTGTGTCTTCTCATGAATAACCCAAATAAAGTTATAGACGAGCAGAACATACTAAATATTTGTAAACTACTATTTGTCATATCGCCCGTTTTGGGTCTATTGGTATTAGCTGTTACTTTTTCGACTATTATCTTTACTTCAACGTTCTCTTTGCTTCCATCTGGATAAGTGATTTCCAATAAGCCTGTGTATTCACCTGGTTTATTCAAATTCACATTTCCTTCTGGAGTTATATCCTTTATCTGTGTTCCATTTGGTAAGTCGTCAAGATTAGAAACATTATCTGACAAATTTGGCTTTTCACCAGGTTTAAGTATTTCAGGAGTAGTTATAGGATCGTACTTCTCTGCATCCGTTCTTCTGTCTACTACATTTACCTTGACTTCCACTTCTTCTGTGCTCTTGTCAGGATATGTTACTACTATTGTTCCTGTCTTTTCTCCCGGCATACTTGTATC